>OLLS01000143.1_pt1 | contig 68924 bp, 59 predicted proteins | sample 1604631 | NCBI WGS metagenome assembly OLLS01 (sample SAMEA104055725, study PRJEB20765) | soil metagenome | biome: Arctic tundra; feature: Polygonal ground; material: soil | place: USA | collected 2011-09 | depth 0-0.5 m | reverse complement strand
AAACAATAGGTGGTGGGTGGGTTTATTCAAAAAAGAAACACAAGAACATTTCACGGAAGAATTCAAAAAATATTTAATAAGCGAACCAATGCAAACATGGAACAATAATTATTTAGTTAATTATCGTGATGCACTAGCACATCGAATCCCCTTATATGTTCCGCCTAAACATCTAACACCAGAGCAAGTTGAAAGAGAAAAAGAAATAGAAATAAAAATAAGGGAACGTATAAAAGCTCATGATTATGATTCTGTGGAAAAGTTACGAATTGAGGATGAAAATTTGGGAAGCCCAGCACCAACTTTTATTCATTCTCTAACTTCAGAAAAAAACTATATATTCATTCATAATCAAGTAATTATTGATTTCAAAACAATTGAAGAAATCACTCTCAATTATTGCAAAATGTTTTTGAGTTAAAATTAATTAGTTTGCTTATGGTATGGGAAGCGGGATTCGGTACCGCCTTTGTTTTACCCCATGTTGAAACTGGCCGGGAAGCCTGTTTAATGAGCTGAAAAAATTGAGTCTTGGAAACTGTCATAAACGCTCTCGTTTCATGAACTGAAGAACATCACCATACATTCCATCAGCTACATCATTTACATTTTGATGAATAATATCTTCGTCAGGACCCAATTTACTTGTCCATGTTCCGTCTTTTAATTGGCGTGACGCATGTAACACTTCTGTCTCGTTTCTTATTTTATCACCATAAAAAACAACTTTTTCAAAACCGGGCTCAGGATCGCCGTTATCGCAAGGTTCGTATCTAAGGGTTCTAAAAGCCCGAATAAATTCATCTACATCACGCTTCTTTGGATTTGGAATTGGCCAAACAAAACCTTCTAAATCTATTGGATACCAATTTTCCAACTCCACACCGGGCGTTTCAGCGGCAAACCCAATGCAATTATAACTTGCGTCTTGAAGACTGTGTGGCTTGTGATTCAGAACATCTATATTAGGCAAATCTTCTGGCTTAATATTTGCGAGCATCAAGCCACTCAACCCATTTTTGAGCTAGTTTTTTAAAATTTCCTTTTTCATTACTCGGAATATTTGGCCCATCACCCAAATAAATTGATCTTAAAGCAGGAAACCAAAAATCCGGTTTTTCTAAATTCTGGCGTAATTCTTCGTGGATGAATCTATTGGCATGTGGCAAGCTTAAAATCATTTGATAAGAACCACAGCTGAACATTCTAGAAGGTGAGGAAATGCCACCACGCTCTTGATGCCATTGATTCACCAAAAAATCAAACAATTCTTTTTCTGCTTCCAAAGCATTCAAGGTTATTGGTTTTGATTCTTTTGGGTGTAAATCTTCATCAAAAGATAATCCCCATTTAGCGGTATTGCCAACTATTGGACAATCTAATATAGGCATAGTAGTTACCTCCGATTTGGATCTTTTAACTTATCTGGAATAACGACAAAATTTATCAAGGGATTTAATTTCAAATTATATTCAGGGCTTCCGTCCGTGCCATATCTTCCTAAATTACGACTAGCTCCTAAAATAGTTGTTTTAATTCTTAATATCGTTCCGTCAGATAAGGTAAATTCACTAAATTGTTCCTTTGATTCTACAATTGGAATATCCATTGCCTTTACCACTTTTCCATCAGGTAAGGTGAAATCGAAAGTGTGCTCATCCATTTTTTTCTCCATAATTTCTAACGACAAGTTTTATAAGAACTTTAGTTGGGCTCCGCCGTCCTTGTCTACACAGCCATTGTAACAGCCCATAACCTAACGTTACTTAAAAAATAATGTAACAATAGTATAATGGCTTTTAGCCTCTACCATTTACGGTAGGCAAACGGCTTGGGTAATTCAAGCTATGTAAAACTTTAAAGTAACCTAAGTGCTTTTAAGAGAATTGGCCTATACGTGTCAGGAAGGGATAGTCACCAAGTCCTATTGAAGTCCAATCCATCCGTCTTTTGTCGTTTTTAGTCCTCAACTGCCATCACTAGCCATCAAATGTAAAAAGCCCTCGCTTGCAGAACTATTGCAAACAAAGGCTTTTATTTTCTGTTAAAAACACAATTTTTAATTTGAAGACCGGGGTTTAGCCTTTAGGCATTATGAGTGCCCTGCTCTAACCGCTGAGCTAATGCCCCTTCATCAAAAAAAAAATTACAGAAAAAGAGCGATCCCAGCTTGGCGGGATACCTCAATTTTCGTTGAAAAACTTCAATAACAAGAGCGGCGAACATTGTATAAGAATCTTCATTTTATAAAAGGCAAGAATTCAATTAACACATCGCGCTGGTGGCTTATTTCATTCTCCGGCTCGAACGCCAGGCCCAAAGCTCCGTGACACACAATAGAATGTGATACATCGAACTGGCCGGCACCGGGCCGTCATGGATTCTCCCATCCGCGTCCAACCGATCGCACCAGGAACCCATAGGTTCGCGCCCGAAATAGCGACGCAACAAATTAGACTCAATCTTTTGTGTCCCTAGTTCGCGGTCCGATTCGCTCACATCAGTCCGTACCAGCCATGCCTTGAGGGCTTCCGTCTGAGCCCAGAGCCGGTGCGTCGGCTGAGTGATAACGCCCTTGTCGCTAACCTGATCGTAAACAAGCCCGGTCGCAGAATTGACCCCGGCTCTTTCAGCAAAAGCCAGAATTCGGGGGATTAGCTGTGGATTGACGGCCATCACTTTCCTCGCCTGCGACAGCAGCCAAACCCATTCATAATGGTGACCCGGCTCGACCAAAACTTTTCCGTTTTCATAAAGCGGCTTCCATTGATTGTCGAACATTTCCCGCAAAGCTCCGGTTTTCGCATCAAAAAAATACTTCTCGGCTAAGCCATATATCCGCTTCGCTTCATCGAGAAAACGGTTGTCTTTCGTGGCTTCGAAACAGGAGAGCATGCATTCGAACCAATGCATATGAGGATTCTGACGCAGTGTCCCGGTGTCGTCAGACGATTGCCGATAGCCTTTTTGAGAAGGGCTGCCTAGGTGAACACGCACCATATCCAGCGTGGCCTCAACCAGCTTGAGCGCTTCATTGTTCCGTGTCAGGCGGTAATAGGTCGCGAGCCCCAGGACAACGAATGCGGTGTCATAAAGATCGATTTGGGAATCAATGATGGAACCCTCTCGCCCAAGCTTTCGGACCCATTGACCGTCTTGGGCTCTACAGGCCTTCTTCAGGAACTCATAACCATGATCGGCGATGGCGGCTGCCTCCTTGTTCCACCCCAAAATCGCGGCACTCGAGAAGGAGTAAAGCTGGCGGCCCTGAACCCGAACCCGCTTGAACGAAACTGTGGAGGGACTTCCGTCTTGATTAAGCTCTTCGACAAAACCGCCATTTTGATAATCGACTCCGTTTAATGCCCAAAACGGGAGCGCTTTTTCGCGCATCCAGGACACCAGATTCATTTTGATCGCGACCATATTTCACCTTTTTATTTATTAAACGAGCTGTTTTAACCGCCGCCGTGAATATTTCATTAATAATATGGGGTTATATACTTTGGCGATTCATTTTAAAGCCTTTGCGGCTTTATTTCCGGAATAGTTTTGAGAGGCGGGGCCGCTTAATCGATGAAACAAAAAGTTGGAGGGTCGGCTTAAAACAGCAAAGAAAATCAGAAGTATGCCTCCTCTTTTAAAAATTAATGTTAATTGGAATGAACCGAGTCACTGCTTGACATTAACTATTACTCAACCTGAATTATCTTAGGATCAGCACTTTGATAATTTTAGTGGCTGATTGACTGCCCGAAACGTGGATGCGGACGTAATAAACTCCATTCGCCACCTGAACTCCCGAAACATCCTTTAAATCCCATTGAAGCGTGAGAGGTCCATCCGCCTGGGTTGTTTCGCTATATATTTTCCGGAAAGCCAGCGTAAATACATCCAGTGTTACTGTGGATTCGCTCGGTACCTGAATATTAAAGGTAATCGGCGTTCCATTTGAGGGGTTGGGGAAGGGAGCGGAAATCACAATTTCTGATGTAATCGTGGGTGTATAAGTTGGCGTAATGGTGGGTGTGCCTGTCGGTGTAAAAGTATTGGTCGGGGTACTGGTTAAAGTTGCCGTCGGCGTATTGGTTTTGGAATAAGTGGATGTAACAGTCGGAGTGGTAGTGGCCGTATGAGTTAGGGTATTGGTGGCGGTAGGAGTAGGTGTATTAGTCGCCGTTGAGGACGTGGTGCTGGTGGATGTATGGGTCGCCGTGTTGGTAAATGTGCCTGTATTAGCGGGTGTTAGGGTTGAGGTGTTGGTGGCTGTTTGAGTAGCAGTATTAGTAGTTGTGGTAGTGGCTGTATTAGTCGCTGTGTGAGTTGTGGTAGAGGTAGGTGTATTGGTTGCGGTGTTTGTAAAGGTGTTGGTAATGGCAGGCGTTATAGTTGCAGTGTTGGTAGTCGTTTGAGTAGGCGTATTAGTGGCTGTGGTAGTGGCCGTATTGGTGGATGTATGAGTCGATGTACTGGTAGCTGAATTGGTCGCGGTTGAAGATGCAGTATTGGTTGCCGTGTTCGTCACTGTGTTTGTAAAGGTACTGGTAATAGCGGGAGTCAAGGTCGCGGTATTGGTAGCAGTTTGAGTGGCGGTATTTGTAGATGTTCTGGTCGGCGTATTGGTTGAAGTAACTGTAGCGCTGTGGGTAGCTGTATTCGTCGGTGTTTGGGTTGCCGCATTAGTGGCTGTATTCGTCGCGGTGTTAGTAGACGTATTGGTAAAGGTGGGGGTCGCAGCTGCCGTGCAGGTGGTAACTACCGCGTTATCGCGGGTAAAAATATAATCTCTCACTTCCCCCGCGGGCGCGAACCACATGTTGTTACTCCCCGTAACTCCGAAGGTAGTGTTCAGGTAGGTCAGTAAATCATTGAGGGTAGTTTGGTTGGTGCTGTACGCGTCGGCGGCGGCGCCACTGCCCTGTGAGACACTGTGGGTATATTGGACAAGCCAAGTGGGTCGGGTTTGTGCCGCCGAGGAAGCGGCCAGCGATTTCCAAGCGGTATCGTCGGTACCGAAAAGACCACCGCGCTGGACCTGAAAAGGCAAGGTTGTATCCACATAGTTATAGGAACCTCCCCCGCATTCCGCCGAGAGCAGATAAGAAGTAGGATATCCTGCGCATGTATTGGCCGTGGAAACCTCATAGGGAAAAACCATTTGGGTGACGTTATAGCCGGGAAAATATTTCAATAAAAGCGGCTCGTTATTGGCCAACTCGGGATCAATGTCGGTGGCGGAACCGTTGCAGGTAAGGGGGTTCGGGTGGTCGTAGGAATGGTCGTACATATCCCATCCCGCCGCCCTCAAGGCTTGCAAGCAAGTCCAGTTCATAAAATAACTGCCGCTCCCTGATGCCCCTCCTTCATTGGCCCAGGAACCAACCACCGCCTCCCCAGCCCTCCAGCCCAAGGCGTCCAAAAGAGGCTTACCGTAGTCATATTGGGATAACCGATTGTCGTCAAAGGTGAGGGAATAAGCCCAATGGAAGTTGTTATAAAGGGTGGCTTTGGTGGCGGCGCCCGTTCCACCCGCCGTCCAATTCTGCGCGGTTACCACAATGGAACTGCCTGTCGTGGTGAAGGTTGCTGTTCCAGCCGAGGGACTATAGGTAGCTGAGACCGCGGTGCCATCAGCCGTGACAGCCACCGAAGCGCAGGTGCCCACGTTAACGATCAGCGTGATTTTCCGGTAGTTCACCAGGGAAGGAACGGCAGAGTAGTCAACTTGGACGCAATAACTTTTGTCGGCCGCCCACCCCGAGCAGGCAGTGCCCACAGAAAATAAAAAATAGCCTAACTTTGCCAACCATGAAAACGAGAATTGTTTTGATGGATTCATTTGATTCGGCTTCCTGCCCCGCTAGGTGTGTTCGGGGTATCCTGTCAAAATTATCTTAAGATCAGTACTTTAATAATTTTGGTGGTTTCTTGACGACCCGCGACATGGATACGGACGTAATAAACTCCATTCGCCACCTGAACTCCCGAAACATCCTTTAAATCCCACTGAAGCGTCAGAGGACCATCCGCCTGAGCCGTTTCGCTGTATATCTTCCGGAAAGCCAACGTAAATACATCCAGCGTTACCGTTGATTCACCCGGCACCTGAATATTAAAGGTTATCGGTGTTCCGTTAGAGGGATTGGGGAAAGGCGCGGAAATAATAATCTCCGAAGTGATGGTAGGCGTATAAGTCGGCGTAATGGTCGGTGTGCCAGTTGGTGTAAAAGTGTTGGTCGGGGTACTGGTTAAAGTCGCCGTGGGCGTATTCGTTTTGGAATAAGTTGATGTGACAGTTGGAGTGGTAGTGGCGGTATGAGTTGGAGTATTCGTGGCGGTGGGGGTAGGTGTATCAGTCGCGGTTGAGGACGCGGTGCTGGTGGATGTATGAGTCGCCGTGTTGGTAAATGTGCCTGTATTAGCGGGTGTTAGGGTTGAGGTGTTGGTGGCTGTTTGAGTAGCAGTGTTAGTGATTGTGGTGGTGGCTGTATGAGTGGATGTATGAGTCGCTGTACTGGTAGCTGAATCAGTAGCTGTTGAGGATGCGGTGTTGGTAGATGTATTGGTTGCAGTGTTTGTAAAGGTGCTGGTAATAACAGGAGTCAAGGTCGCAGTGTTGGTGGCTGTTTGAGAAGCGGTGGTAGTAGGTGTGGTTGTAGCCGAATTAGTCGCGGTTGAAGAAGCTGTATTGGTTGCGGTGTTCGTAAAGGTGCTGGTAATAACAGGGGTCAAGGTCGCGGTGTTGGTAGCTGTTTGAGTAGCAGTAGTAGTAGATGTATGAGTCGGGGTACTGGTAGCTGAATTGGTCGAGGTTGAAGAGGCCGTATTGGTTGCGGTGTTCGTAAAGGTGTTGGTAATAGCGGGAGTCAAAGTCGCGCTGTTGGTAGCTGTTTGGGTGGCGGTATTCGTAGAGGTTCTGGTCGCTGTATTGGTTGAAGTAACGGTAGCAGTGTTGGTTGCAGTATTGGTGGCTGTATGGGTGGCGGTAGCCGTAACCGTATGGGTGGCCGTGCTTGTGGCGGTATTCGTCGGGGTGTTCGTCGAACCGGTGGACACTAGGGCCTCGAAACTCGTCACGCTGGAAATGGGCAGTGAATAGGTGAAACTGCCCCCGGCGACTGCCACCGAGGCCTGCTGGACCAGATTGAGCGAGGAACTCGTGACCCAGGGATAAACCGTGGAGACGTTCAGGTCGCTATATTTGAAAGTTTGGTTCGAGGCAGCATTGTTGCCGTTGATGGCCACGATGATGATCTTGCCCGCGGACGAGCTGTAATAGGCCGAGACCGAAACCCCTGCGGAAGGCACCTCGGTGCAACCCACGCGCACGTAACCCGGGCGGACAAACTTGCTGTAATTGCCGAGGCAGTACATACGCGCGGTGGGAGTGCCGGCGCTGGTGCAAAGCCCCTCGTCGTCGGTATTGACGTTGACCAGCCACCAGTAGCAATAGGCGTTGAAATTGTTGTCCACGATACAGGTGTGAAGCTGATGGGCGTAATAGAGGCCGCTATCGATAAGGTTGTCGCTGGTCTTTTCGGAAATTTCGGTGCACCAGCTTTCCACCGTGTGTCCCGCCACCGTGGAATAACTGGCCGGGATCTGGGTGGGACCGCCGCCGTAAAGATGCATGCCGATGACCCTCACATATTTCGCCGCGTTCGCGTCCGCCATGGTGGTGTTGGAGCCGGTCAGATTGTCCGCGAAAGACTCCGGCGTCATGATCAGGGTATTACCAAAGCCCGCAGTCGCGAGGTCCGGCCCCAAATAGGTGCCGATCAGGGTGTCGAACTGCGCAGGAGTCCAGAGGCAGGCATCGTAGGTGGGGTCGTAGTCCGGTTCGTTCTGGGGTGAAACCGCATAGGGTGTAAAACCGTAGGTATTCTTCATAGCGGTTACCCAGCTCGTCAGGTAAGTGGCGTACTGCGGTATATCCGCGGTGATGATGGTGCTGGTGTTGGTGCCGGGGTTGAAATTATCGTTACCCGTGCCGTTGCCATCGACGCTGTTGTTGTTCTTCCATTTGGCCGGAGGGCTCCACTCGGAGCCGAAAACCCGGACGTTGGCGTTAATGCCCAGCGCCTGGGTCGCGAACGCAGCCTGCGGGCCCCAATTGCCGTTGCCGGAATCGTCAATACCGAGGCGGAGAATAGAAAGCCCGACATTGCCGTTGACCTGGCTAGCGGGGGGCTGGCTGGAATCGTCCGCCCAAAAATTGTTAGCGAGCGCGGACGAGAATGTATTGTCCCATTGGCTGGACGCGCCGAAACCCGAGATGGTTTGATAAGTTGTGCCGGATGTAATCGTGACGGTCTGCGCCCAAGTGAACGCGACGGTTCCGCAGGCGAAGAATAAAATTAAAAGTAAGGCTCTACAAATTTTCAAAACCATCTTTAATGAAACCATTCCCTTTCAGGAGAAGGCGGCTATGCCATCACAGGGGTCGGCATTTGGTTTCCACCGAAGCCGAAGCCGACATCAATTTCGTTTTCTTCAAAAAACGTTTTTAAGGAAACCAACTCAGTTGCGATCTTTCGCGCCACGTAGATAAGCCGTTCCTCTATAAAACATACCTCTAATATGAAGTTGCACAAGGCCGGAGAGGTAAGTCAATGGTGTTAAAACATCAAAATAGTGTTCTTTTATTTCATATAAGGAAATCGATAAAATTTAAGCAATATAGTCTGTTAATTACGCCGGGTCGTCTTCCTGAATTGTTGGGGGGAAAAACCTGTTTTCTTTCGAAAAAAACGGGCGAAATGAGAACCTGGCTTAAACCCGCAGATCTTGGCGATCTGGGCCACCGAAAGGTTGCCGGTTTTTAACAACTGCCGCGCTTCTTCCAGCCTCAGATTCTGAAGGTATCTTTCCAGCCCCACGCCGGTGGCTTTCTGGAAACGGCGGCTAAGGGTGGAGACCGAAACGCCCGCTAATTTGGCAAGCCGAGAAACAGGAAGCGATTCCCGAAAATGGTCGGCGATATAATCACGGACCTTTTCCATAGAGTAGGATGTCTGCAAGGCGCCCGCGCCTTGCATCAGGTATAAAAGTTTTTCCAATCCATCTTTGAAAGCTAAAACCATTTCCTGCGTGGTTCCGGCCTTTCCCACCGCGATAACCAGATTTTCATGTTGCTTGAATCCCTCTTTTTCTGAAAAATTCGGCTGGTTTCGGATCGCGTCCCTCATTTGGATTAACCCATACTGTAGATGCCATCGAATTTGCTCCGGGTCATTGAGTGAAAGTGTCAGAACCTGTTTCAGATAGCTATCCAGGATGGCTTCCAGTCCCGAGGAGGACGCGGTTTCAATTTGGCCCTTAAGTTCTTGTAGCAAGCCCATGATTTCCAGCACACCTTCGGGTTTTTCAGCGCGGCCTGGATTAAAAAAAACCAGCTCGGTTCCCGACTCCCTTCCTAAATGGAGGGCCAAAACGGCCTGCCGGTATGACTCGCTCAATAACTCGCCCGGGGCGACCGTCTCGCCAATACCCACCAGCGCCGGCCCGCCCAATTCTTCCACCGCGAAGCTGTGTATCCGATCAGCTATTTCCATAATCTGCCTGCGGCGTTCCGGTCGGCTTTTGTAAGGGTCGGCTGACGTGACAAAAACAGCTCCGTAATGTTCCAGCTTTCCCCCGACGGTTTGAGAAATGGTTCTGGCGAATTGAAAACTGCGGCGTTGAAAACGGTAGATCCGTATCATTTCTTCCACAGCATCCCGTCTTTTTCCGAAAGTATTCAAAGGAATGACTGTGATGACGGTGGTAGGTATCCGGTTGATACCGATATCGGATTGCACCCAGTTCATTTTCTCCACACTCAGTTCCCAATGCGGCGTGGCCTGTCTTGTCGGGAGACCCAGAGCCCAGTCCATCCAATAGCTATGCGGAAATTGTTTGGAGAAAACCTGCGTCAACAATTCCTGCAACCGCCGGGAAGCCCGGAAGTCTTTTCCATAGGCCAGAACACTGGCGAAAAGCTCCAGCGCTTCCCGGTAAGCCAGCAGAGCTGGACCCTCCACCACGGGTGTATCCAGCATGACCCGCGCGAACTGCCGGAATTCACCGCTTTCGAGCGAGGCGGTTTGGCCGGTTAATTGTTTCCAGCTCGCGCGCAGTTGCGGATAATCCACTTCCTTGTCGGGGAAAGCTCCCGAGAAAACCGTACCCAACCTTTTTCCCTGCGATCGAATGGGCGTGAAGATATCGTAAAAACACAGGGATTCCAGCAGCAACGGCTGATTCTTTTTGTGCTTTCGCTCAAAAGCTGAATCGGTCAGTCGGTCCCAGTTGAAATGATGACCGTATTTTTTTTGAAAATCGTAAAGGGAATTGGGCCGCTGATGATAATTGACAGCCAGCCAATCCTTCGAGCCGTCTCTGGAGTCGAATGGGATAACAAAACAATTCAAGTCGACGTAGTACCGGAGTATGGTCAGAAAACTTTCATACTCAAAAAGATTATCTAAAGATTTTGAAGTTTTAGCGACACGGGCCATGGTGAAGTAAAGTTAGCACGCTTTACAGGGACAATGAACTTAAAAATACCGAGTCGTCTACGGATTATGAACGCGCAACGTTCATAGTCACATGATTATCAACAACTATTGGGTTCAGCCGGTTGTCTGATTACCCCAGGGATTCCAGTCCATACCTTCTGGCATAATGGGTTTTCGTCCCTTTTGATATGCCCCTATCATGAGATCTTCAAAGGTCTCGTCCGTAACTTTTTTCAACTTACCCGTTTTTTCCATCCAATCCACTTGGCGGCGAAAAGTCTCAACCAAAGGCACGGTTGTTTTGAAACCCAAATCCCGGACAGCTTTTGAATTGTCGAAAACAGAAGGAAACTGATAAATATATTTTATCCCAACGGCCCGATGGGGCGCCTGAGCGTAAAGCCAGTCAGTCGGAATATAAACAGGATTCATTTTTCCGCCGACTGCTTGGGCCAGCGCCTGGAAAACCCCGTTCCAATCTGTGTGTTCTTCACTGGTGAGGTGGTAAGCCTGACCGTAAGCTTTGGGATTCAAGAGCGAATTCACGAAACCCCTGGCTACGTCCGACACATGAGCGATAGCCCAAGCGGCCTTGCCCTGATCCATCACAATAACGGGCAATCCTTGGCGCAGACGGTTGGGAAGGCTGTCATCAAACAAAATTCCCGAAGCCGTAGCCCCTTCACCTGTCGTAAAGGAAGGGCGTAGAACGGTGGTATGCAGTCCATTTTTACCGTTGGCCGAAAGCAGAATGGATTCGATTTTAGATTTGTTCTTGCCGTAATCGCCCACGGGCCGGTGGGGTTCATTATCCGTAGCTGGTAATTTAGTCATAGGACCGCCATAAACGCAAACAGTGGAACAAACCACGATCTGCTTGACCCTCCCGGTAAATGTCCGCAAAACGGATTCAGCATTTTCAGGGGCGAAAGCCACCATATCGATAACCGCATCAAAAGAATGTTGACTCATCTCCTTTTCAAATTCGGTGGTTTTCCAGCGGTCCCCGTGGATCACCTTCACGTTTCGGGGAATTCGCCACTCTGAGACACCCCGATTAAAAACGGTTACTTCATCGCCACGCTCCACCAACTGGTCCACGATGGCAGTAGAAATAAGGCCAGTGCCGCCGATTAAAAGAACTTTCATAAAACCTCCAAGGAGTTCAGTTGATTATTCGACCGTCACGCTTTTCGCTAGGTTGCGGGGCTGGTCAATTTCCCGCCCTTTAAGTTTGGCGATTTCATAAGCCATTAGTTGAAGTGGTAACACCGACAGCATGGGAGAAATGTCCTCGGCCACCGCTGGAATTTCCAATACTGCGTTGGCTTTATGACGCGCTTCCTTGTCGCCCCTTTCTATGACGGCCAGAATTTTTCCGCTTCTGGCCTTCACTTCCTCGATGTTATTAAGCATCTTTTCATAAACACCGGAGGATTTGAGCGCGATAGCCACCACCGGCATCTTGGCATCAATCAGGGCAATAGGTCCATGTTTCATCTCTCCGCCGGGATAACCTTCGGCGTGAATATAAGAAATTTCCTTCAGCTTCAAAGCGCCTTCCAAGGCAATGGGATACTGAATGCCCCTGCCCAGGTACAAAAAATTGAAGTACTGGGAATAGTTTTTTGCGACTTTTTCGATGGCTTTTCTTTGCTTCAAAACTGACTCCATCAACAAGGGAACATGGGCCAGTTCGTGTGACTTTTTCCGGAGCTCAGCCGGTTTCATGGTTTGACGCACCCCGGCTAAATGCAAAGTTAAAAGCCAAAAAGCGCCCAATTGGGTCGTAAAAGCCTTGGTCGAAGCAACCCCAATTTCAGGACCTGCCCTGGTCAGCAAAACACCGTCCGCCTCGCGTGTCACCGAACTTCCCATGACATTGCATATGGCTATGATTTTACAACCTTTGATTTTTGCTTCCCGAAGGGCTGTGAGGGTGTCGACCGTTTCGCCGCTTTGGGAAATAACAACTACCAGAGTACTTTTGTCCACAACCGGGTTGCGATAACGGAACTCGGAAGCATTATCCACCTCTACGGGAATCTTCAGGTATTTTTCCAACAGAAACTTGCCCACCAGCGCGGCGTAATAAGAGGTTCCCATTCCCAACAGAGTTATTTTTTTGAACTGTTTCAAATAGCGGGATGACCAAAAAGCACCTTCTAAAATGACTTTTCCGGTGCTGGGGTCTAGCCGACCTGTGAAAGTCTCTTGCATAGCCGTGGGTTGTTCCATGATTTCCTTCAACATAAAGTGAGGGTATCCGTCCTTTTCCGCCTGTTCAGCGGTCCATGCGATTTCCGAAACGGGTTTTAAAATCGTCTTTCCGTTGGATAAATTCAAAACTTTCACGCCATGGGGCGTGACAATGGCCATTTCGTAATCTTCAAGATAAAAAACCTCGCGGGTATAAGCCAAAAGAGCTGACACATCGGACGCCAGAAAGTTTTCACCCTTGCCCAAACCTACCACCAAGGCCCCGCCCCCGGAGCGGGCGCCAATCAGGGTGTCGGGCTGGCTTTGATCAATAATTACCACCGAATAAGTTCCCTCAATTTTGGCCAAAGCCTTGGGAACGGCCTTTTCCAGTGGATACTTTTTGAGTTCATCCTCCAGCAGATGGGCCAGCACTTCCGAATCCGTTTGGGATTTAAAACGGTGTCCTTTGGCTTTCAATTGATCCTTGAGTTTTTGATAGTTTTCGATAATTCCGTTATGAACCACCGCCACGTTATTGCCGCAGCCATAGTGGGGGTGGGCGTTGATATCCGTCGGTTGACCGTGCGTGGCCCAGCGGGTATGCCCAATACCGCTAGTGATCGTCGCGGAAACTTTAGCCTTTTTGACGGTGGCAATTAGATTATGAATTTTGCCAACTTTTTTAATGATCTGAACCGACCCGTTGCGGGTCGCCAAGGCCAAACCCGCTGAATCATAGCCTCGGTATTCGAGCTTCACCAAGCCATTGAGTAATATAGGTGTCGCGGGTTTAAACCCGGTATAGCCGACGATTCCGCACATAGATTTTCCTCTTAGCAGGAGTAAGGATAGCCAAACAACCGAGCTATATTACTTTATTTGAAAAGCTGTTAAACAAAACTTCATAAAAGATTCTAATTATTTATTTGCTAGTCTTCCATTCGTGTTTACGCTTCAGCATTTGTCCCAAATGATGCTCCAAATGCCAGACATTCATTGCTACCAGCGAGTCCACGGTGAGCAATCCTCGCTCGGGATGGTTGACGGTTCTTTTCCAAACCGACGGACTAAGCCGCGTTAAAAGAACCGTGTTGGAAGACCGCACCAGTTTCAGAATTTCTAAAGCTTCTTTAAAATCGGCGGATAAATAATCAAGTTTTTGGCCCCACTTATCCTGATCATAAGGCGATACGGAACTTCCCGACTCGGCGATTGCCCGGCGAAGCCTCACATAAAGATTGGTCTCCTGATCCGCCAGATGCCAAAGAATTTCACCCACACACCACTTTTCTTTAGACGGCTTAAACTTCCATAAAGCCGGTGGAAACAATTTCAGCGTTTGACTGATCCGGTCGGCGCCCAGTGCGAAAGCGCCAAATTTTCGTGAACGGCTCCAGCCATTCACTTTCTTACGGGCCAAAGCAGCCTCTTCTTTTAGAACGTCCGGACCAGCGATAAACCCCAGGGATGGAACTGGCATGTCAAACCTCCTGTCGAAATAAGACGGCCTATCTTAACCCAAAATAAAAAAGGGCGGGAGTACCCCGCCCTTAAACAAAACTTCTAAATTAAATTAAACTTTAGTCCAAATAACCCTTCAACTTTCGGCTCCGGGAAGGATGCCTGAGTTTGCGCAATGCTTTCGCTTCAATCTGACGAACGCGTTCGCGGGTTACTTTAAAGGTATTGCCCACTTCTTCCAAAGTATGGGGATAACCATTGCTCAAACCAAAACGAAGGCGAAGCACTTCCGCCTCGCGGTCTTTCAACGTTCCCAAAATTTTGGAAATCTGTTCTTGCAGAAGCACAAAGGCCGCCGCGTTGGCGGGACTAATAACATCTTTATCCTCGATAAAGTCACCCAAGTGGCTGTCTTTTTCCTCACCGATCGGCGTTTCCAAAGAGATCGGTTCTTGCGCAATCTTCAAAATAGATCGAACCTTTTCCACCGGCATTTCCAATCGTTCAGCGATTTCATCTGCCATCGGTTCCCGTCCCAATTCCTGCACCAGATCGCGGGAAACCTTGATTGACTTGTTGATCGTTTCAATCATATGCACAGGAATACGGATAGTACGGGCCTGGTCCGCGATGGCCCGGGTAATGGCCTGACGAATCCACCAGGTGGCGTAAGTGGAGAATTTGTAACCGCGGCGGTATTCAAACTTTTCAACCGCCCTCATCAAACCGATATTTCCTTCCTGGATCAAATCCAGGAAAGGCAATCCCCGGTTTGTGTATTTTTTCGCAATGGAAATCACCAGACGAAGATTGGCTTCCACTAATTCCATGCGGGCGTAGTAAGCTTCCCTTTCACCCACCCGGATGCTCTTCATGATGACTTTGGTCTGGTCCCGGGTCGACATCGATTCTTTTTCTAGCTTTTTAATGTGGTGGCGCGCTTCATCCCAGGCTTTGCAGGCCTTCTCGAAATCGTCGCCCTTCGCACTGCTTTTTTTCTCAAGTGCTTTAATTTCACTATGCGATCCATGTTTTAAATAGCTGGGCAGTTTGACGTAAGCCTCAGGCGTCAATTTCATCTGCTTTTCCTGCAGATGCATAATGTGTTCCTGCTCTTCGATCAGTTCGCCTTGTTCACGCAAACGGCCAATCATCCGCTCCTTAACTTTCTTTTGAAATTGGCAGTCTTTGATCAGCCAGATCACATCAATCAATTTGGTATCGAGTTGCTCGGCTAATTCTTTTCGTTTATCAGCCTGGAGCGATTTCAAATGTAACTTATGCTGCATCTGCTTAACTTGGCGTTCCAGTGCGTTAAGTTTTATATGGTTTTTACGGATCTTTGTATAAATCTGTTTTTCTGGCACCCCTCCAGGCAAATCAGCGTAAGGGTCCAGATCGATCGTTTCTTGGAGGGTTTTCTTTTTCTTGATAATGTTGTTAAAGAGGTCGTGCAAAATCTGAAAACCCATAGCGGAACCCCAAACAGCCTTCTCCACCCGGAACTCGCCGGCTTCAATTCGCTTGGCGATAGAGATTTCTTCCTCACGGGTCAAAAGCGAAATACGCCCCATTTCATGCAGATACATCTTCACCGGATCGCCCATACGAGTTTCCACCCCGGCGGTCTCGAAAGTCTTTTCAAATTCATCTTCATCTTCGTCTTCGTCTTTAGTCGCGCCGGCGGCGCCAACTTCTTTGTCGCCGTCCGGAATCGCCGGGGCTTTTTCTTCCTGGTCGACAATTTTTATGTCGTTTTCGCCCAACATTAAAAGGATATCGTCAATTTCCTCAGAAGAGACTACTTCATCCGGAAGAATATCGTTCACCTGTTTATAGGTGATGTATCCCTTCTCTTTGCCCACTTCAAGAATTTTAGTGACGTGTTCTTTAGCTTTGGTTGGTTGCTTCATTTACTTTCCACCTCTTGAGAATGTTGCCTCTTCAAAATCACCATCTGCTGAGCCAACAGCAGAGCCTGCTGTACATCGCCGGCTTTTTCCGCTTCTGCCTGCCGGTTCTTTAAATCCGACAGTTGGCGCTTAACGTAGCGCTTTTTGAGTGCCGCGGCCAAATCAATTAACATGGCTTCGCGGTGCTTCTTCTCCGATTGATTCTCAATTCGGATAAAAGACGGTTCCAATTCAGGAACCTGATTAAGCTGCTCAGGTTTCACATCTCCCGCGCTCAATTCCTCAAATAGTTGCCTGAAATTTTCTACAAGAAAAACTTCGGGCGACAATTCGTTCACAGCCCAGGGAACAAATTCCCCTTTTTGTTCGGTCAACAAAGCTAAAAAATCCGCTTCCATCTGCAAGTCACTGGTGCCAAATAAAGGTTTTGCGTTAAGCGACCCATCCGCTTTTGTGTCCGATAATTCGACTCTGTCTGTCGCCATCTTCCGAACGCCTTTTTTGCGTTCGGTATTCACAATCGTCAAAAGATCCCGGTTATCCAAGCTCAGTTCAGATTCGATAGCTGAACAAGCCGCCTGCACCAATACCTCTTCTGGAATCTGTAAAATCATCGGAACAAATCCCTGCAGCGCTCTCATGCGTTCTTCCACGGGCGAACCCTGGAATTTTTTCTTTAACGACTGGGCCCACCATCGGAAAAACCCGGGCGCCTTCTCAACCATCGCCTCAAATTCTTCCTTCGAGTGTTTTTGCAGATACTCGTCGGGGTCCTTCACGTCCGGCATCACTAAAACACGGATATTCAATCCCGCCTGGATAAGGGGCTCAAACCCTCTCAGCACCGCCGCCTGACCCGCCATGTCCGCGTCATACGAAAAAACCACTTCGGTGGTATAGCGTTTTAAAAGCCGTCCATGTTGGGACGTTAAGGCCGTTCCCAAAGTGGCTACAGCGTTTTCCAATCCAAAATGGTGAAGGGCCAAAGCATCAAAATACCCCTCCACAACCAAAACATATCCCTTCTGGCGTATGGCCTCGCGGGCCATATCCAGCAGGTACAAACATTCACTTTTCCTAAAAAGCAGTGTTTCAGGTGAGTTTAAGTATTTTGGCCCGGCTTCGTCGCTAAGTGTTCTTCCCCCAAAAGCGATGATTCTATCATAGTTGTCTTTGACGGGAAACATCAGCCTGTTGCGGAACTTGTCATAATCGCTGTTTTTCTCGTCGTTATGGACAATAAGACCCGCCGAGAGCAATTCTGAGGGGGTAAAGCCCGCTTTTTGACCGGCTATTTTAAGGGCTTCCCATCCAGCTGGGGCAAACCCAATCTGGTACTTCACCGCGTCTTCTTTGGTAAAACCCCTGCCTTTGAAATAGTCCCGGGCAGCCTGTCCATCCGCTGAAAGAAGCCGCTCATGGAAAAATTTGCCCGCAAACTCATTAATTGCCTGAAGTCGTTCCCTGACCTTTTCAGCGGCCAAGTCACGATTATTTTCCTCCTGCTTCGGCAAAGCGATATTGGCCTTTTCCGCTAAAAGCCTAAGGGCTTCGGGGAAAGGCATCTTTTCCATTTCCATAATAAAGGTAATGACATTACCGCCCTTACCGCAGCCAAAACAATGAAAACCATTACGGGTAGCCGACACATTAAAACTGGGGGACTTTTCACTGTGAAAAGGACAAAGACCCTTATAACTATTGCCCGCTTTTTTAAGCGGCACATACTCACCCACCACAGACACAATATCCGTGGCATCCTTGACTCTTTGAATGATTTCGTCCGAATACTTCATATTTTTCCCAAACCGTTTCTACTTTTTGAACTTAACCACTGTCACACCCGCCCCACCCTGAGACGGTTCCGCCAAAGAAAATTCAATATTCTGATGATGGATTGGCAAATGTTTGTGAATGGCCACCCGTAAAGCGCCCGTTCCCTTGCCGTGAATAATACGAACAAAAGGCAGCGCCGACAGGAGCGCGTCATCCAAAAATTTATCCACCAACGGTAAAACCTGATCGACCATTTTACCTCTCAAATCAAGCTCCAAACTTCCTTTTTCATCCATAGCCCTGGCGCTTAAAACTTGGCTGACCTGCAAACGCGCATGAGGCTTAGTCACTGGCATCGATTTAGAAACAAGGCCCAGGTCCGAATATTTGCAGGACAATTTCATTCCATTTTCCATTTGAATGACCGCTTCGCCTTTATCCTCGTCTGCGCTGATGATTTTGACGTCGCTGTTACCCGGTTTGAATAAAACTTTATCCCCTTCTTTAAGGCCAGAAACTTCTAAAATTATTTTTTCTGGAGCGGGCGTTATATTCCTGAGTTTTTGGTTCACTTCTTGTTTGGCGTTTTTCATCCGATCTTTATTAAAGGTTTCATCCGGAGTCGTTTTAACTCCCTGGATCAAATGTTCCATTTGCTTTCGGGTATTGCGCACAATACCTTCCGCCTCAACCTGAGCGGTCTTTTTGATATTTTTGGCTTCATCCTTAATTTGCCGCTTGGCGATTAAAAGTTCCTGTTCTGTCTTTTTAATGCCATCCCGTATTTTTTCCGCTTCTTGCCTGGCCATCACAGCCGCGTCCTTTTCCTGGCCTAACTTCGCCAACAGTTCGGATAGGTCCGCTTCACCAGGAGGTAAATGCGTTTTGGCTCTTTCCAATAGCTCTTCGCTAAAGCCCATCTGCTTGGCCAGAGTAAGGGCGTAGGAACGGCCCGGAATGCCCGATACCAAACGAAAGGTCGGTTTGCCTGTAGTTTCATCAAATAACATGGCAGCGTTAGCCATTCCTTTTTCTTCCTGGGTCAAAAGTTTGAGCAGGGGCTGATGGGTGTTCGCTAAAACAAAAGCACCCTTTTCGCGGAACACTTCCAGACAAGCTAGCCCCAAAGCACCACCTTCTCTTGGGTCCGTTCCCGCACCAAGTTCATCCAATAAATAAAGGGTTTGAGAACCGGCGTGATCCATCATGCGTTTCAATGCCACTAATTTGGCTGCATAGGTACTGAGGTGATCTGACAGACTCTGTTCGTCTTGAAGATCCGTATCGAAATGCTGAATGGAAGGCACCATGCTATCCGCACGGGCCAAGATGGGGATTCCGGACTGGGCCATAACGCAGGTCAATCCTAATGTTTTAAGACCAACCGTTTTACCCCCGGCATTGGGACCGGATACAAGAATGACTTTGACTTCATTCTCGAAAATAAGATCCAGAGGAATAACTTTTTCGCGGAAATGATCTTTGGCTTCCAACGCTAAAAGAGGATGGCGAGTTCCCTGTAACTTTAAAGAACCCTCGTTTTGAGGCACCACAAACTGGCCGTCATAACGAGAGGCGAAAAAAGCCAGGGCGCCGTGAACGTCTATTTCAGCGCAAGTCTCGACCGTTCCCTCAATTTCAACGGCCATTTCCAAAACTCTTTGGGTTGTTTCTCTGAGTATCTTTCGAACTTCCGCGTCTTCCTTTAACAAAGACTCGCGAACACGATTGTTGCTTTCGACCATTTCTTTGGGTTCCACAAACAGCGTAGCTCCCGAGGCCGACAGTCCGTGCACGAATCCGGGCACAGCGCTTTGATGGTCTCGGCGAACCGGTACGACCAAACGACCTTCCCTCTCGGTGACGATTTTTTCCTGAAGCACATCGGCAGCGTCATTCCTTTGAAGAAATCGTTGATAAAAATTTTGAATTTCAGACCGCAGAGACCTGACTTGATCTCGAATGGATTTCAATTCGGGCGAGGCCGAATCAACCACTTCACCTTTATCCGATATCTTCTCTTTTAAAAAATCCCGCAAGGCTGGCAAAGCGTGTAACCGGTCTAACCAAGCTTGAAAAACCGGAGGCGTTCCCTCTCGCGGAGACAGTAATTGTCGAAGACCCACGACACCGGCCAAAAACCGACTCAAAGAAGCCAACTCTTCCGCCGATAAACTTTGGCCTTGCGTTCGGGCTTCCTGAAAAGCCGACTGAAAGTAATAGCTGTCGGGGATGGTCAGGGTATTGTTTTTGAGAAGATATTTTTCAAGTTCCTGGGTTTTTCGAAGCCGGCTTTCTACCGCCGCCGTATCAGCCAATGGCTGGAAGGATTTTAAATAAGTTTTACCCGCCGGAGTTTGGCAATTTTCAGTCAAAGCTTCCAAAAGCCTTGGAAATTCAACCGCCGTTAGAAAACCCTTTACTACTTCATTACTCATGCGAATAGACCGCCTTCTCCACCTGATGAGACTTTAGCTTTCTTTTCATCCCGGGCGAAAATCGGTCATAACCAGGTTTCACAGAAACATAAGGGTTCCCCTCTAAATAGAACCGCAAGGGCAGATCAGCGCCCTCGGTTAAGCCAATACGGGTAGTCACCCCTATTTTTTCTTTTCTAATGCCTTCGATAAGATAAAGAGGTTTTTTAAAAACAGGCTTTTGATTGTGTCCTCGCTGAATGCCGAGCGCCTGGACCAGTTTACCCGGACCATTGGTCAACCCTATTTCGTGCGCCTCAAAACTTGCCCGCCGCCGTACCATAAGATCCAAACCCTGAACAGGTTCCAATCCCCGTATTAAAACCGCCCCCGGGACCCCTTCTTTTTCCGTAACAACGTTGAACATAAAGTGATTGCCATAGCAGAAGTAAACATAAACATAGCCCGGCGGTCCGAACATGACCGAATTGCGGGGAGTTTTTCCCCGGGCTGCGTGGCAGCCGGGATCATTTTTAGGTAGGTAAGCTTCCACTTCCACAATACGACCTGACGAAAGGCCTTCCGGTGTTTCATGAACCAATATCTGGCCCAGTAAAGCCCTGGCCACTTGTGTCGTTGATCTTTGATAAAAAATTTGGGAAAGAATCATTAGACCTCAGCGATACAGTTGCAACAGGAATTAACCCAGTTTCGCTTTCACCAGACCGCTCACTTTGCCCATATCGGCCCGGCCTTTAATTTTCGGGTTTAAGACGCCCATCACTTTACCCATATCTTTGGGTCCGGCGGCGCCGCTGGACTTAATAGCCTCTTCAATCAATTGGGTCAACTCGGCGTCACTGATCGCAGCCGGCAGAAACCTTTCAATGAGGGCCAATTCGGCTTTTTCGTTGGCTGCCGCTTCGGACCTTCCGCCCTTTTCAAAACCTTCAATGGACTCTTTACGTTGTTTGGCCTGTTTAGAAAGGACATCGATCACATCTTCGTCAGTTACTTCGCGTTTCAAATCGACTTCTTTGTATTTAATCGCGGACTTGAGCATACGAAGAGCCGAAAGGCTGGCTTCGTCCTTAGCTTTCATGGCTGTAATGATATCAGCGTTGATTTTATCGAATAAAAGGGATGCGCTCATGATGCCTCCAAAACAAATAAAAGGTGCACAGATAAAAAGAGCCCGTCTCCAAGAAGGAAACGGGCTCGTCTCAACTTAAACCATTAATCTCGGTTAAACTTCATCGCCCGACGGCGAGCCTTTTTACGGGCTGCGGCTTCACGCTTTTTACGGCGTTCGCTCGGTTTTTCATAAAATTCGCGCTTTTTCATTTCGGAAATAAGCCCAGAATTCTGAACGACTTTCTTAAAACGCTTTAAAGCGTTATCAATCGGTTCGTTTTCTTCTAAACGGATCTCGACCACGTGGTCACTCTCCCCTCTATGGGTGAAATAGGAACCCCTCAGCCTAAGGCTTCAGGGAGGAGGAGTTTAATGCTTTCGAGAGGTGCCCGTCAAGCAACCCGGTGACATAAAAAGGCCGAAAACCGGGTATTTTGATTAGATACTTAAAGATGGGAAAGTGTAGCCCCGCCCAGAAGATGCATATGTAAATGATGAACTGTCTGTCCCGCATGGGGGCCGTAATTTATAAGCAGCCGAAAGCCAGTAGGCTGAAGACCCAGTTTCTCGGCGGTTTTGACCGCCCGGTCCGACAAAAGGGAAATGACAGGTTCTTCCAGTGTCGCCTTCATCACTGAATCCAGATGCTTTTTTGGCACGAACAAAATATGAACGGGAGCGGCCGGTTGAATATCGTAAAAACCCAACACTTGATCGTCCTCAAAAGCGATCTTGGCCGGTATCTCGCGGCGAATAATTTTACAAAAAAGGCAATCATTACTCACGATTCAGTCCTTTCGAGCGATAAAGATACGCTGTCATGTCATCGGGCAAATAGCCATAAATCATTTTATAGTTTCCGCCTGACCAAAGGGACGCTTTTTGTTCAAGATCAATCCGTTTGGCGTAAAAAAAGCCGGGATCAAAATCATCTTCCCGCGAACGAGCTTCCAAAAGATTGAACGCCATTCCCAACCGGGACAGATTAAAACAGGCTCGAATGGTTTTTTCGATCCAGGTCCAATTGTCTTTGACCTTGTGGTTAAAAATACCACTGATGAAAACGTAATCCCATTGACGGCGGGATGGGTCTAGCAAAATATTTCTTTTTTCAAAAGCGACGCCCGGAAAGCGTTCACTGGCTCCCTTAACCATCATTTCCAAAACATCCATGCCCGTATACTCACCATTCCAGCCTTGCTCCTTTAAATAACCGTAAAGGCAGCCTAGACCGCAGCCCAAATCGAGAATGCTTTTACCCTTTAAATCACCGATAGCCAAAAGTGCGTTAAAACGGGCTTCCTGAGTCTGTCGAGATTTCCATCCAACCCGGTGAAAAGGCGACTTATCGCCGATCAGTTTGGACATATAAAAAAAGCGCATGCCCATAATATCCTTTTGGGAAATCGGAGTTGAACTTAAAGAAGAAAAGAAGGACATGGTCAAAGCAGAATAGTCATATCGGCGCCGATAATGAAGCCGCTTAAATCCAAAGTTAAAGGGGAAACGCCAGTTACCGTAGTTCCGTTGGGAACGAAAATAATTCTTGTACCGTTAGGTCCTTGTTGGGTTTCAAGTTGACCTGTCGAATTAACCGTAAAGCCGAGATTATTAGGATCTGGAACCGAACCACTCCCAGTGAAACCTTGAATTTGTGCCAATTGATATCCTAAAAATCCAGAAACTAGGGAGTTCGGTATGGGCTTCCAATCCACACCCATTTTAAAACGCCCGCCTATACCGGAACCTGAAAAATTACCGGTTACCATGGGAAAATCAAAACCCGAATTAGGAGCCGGATTGGTAATTTCTGAATTGGCGGAAGAGAGACTGGTTATGTAATAAGAGGGATCGGCCTCGACAAAGAACTTAATCTTGTTTTTATAAATCATGAAGGGTTCCGCTCGAACACTGATGCCGGCTTCAATGACTTGATAGGTGAAGGCGGCATCACCTGAGACGACATTTGAAGCCGTATAATTCAAATCTATGTAAGAAGCGTTAAATTGACCTAAAAAAAGTGTTCCAAAAGTCAGACCCACTTCTAAATTGTCCGATACTTGAACATAAGGATTTAGATCAATTCCCAACCCGCCAGGGGGGGCGCTGGGCGCAGGTGAAAGGGAAAAAGACGAATCCGGAGCCGCCACGTTTCCGGTTCGTTGCATTTCCGCAGCAAAATTATTGAAATCTTTCAGGGACGTAAACTGAAAAGTCGGCTCGAAACGAATCCCAATACCCGAAAAGCGAAAAGGCGAAGAGAAAGGAGGTCCTAACTGAACTTGAGCGTCTACCCACTCCTGATCGTCAACCGTCAACTGGCTTTTCATTTTAGCCACTAAACCTGTAACCGTTGAATCTTTGGATTTATATTCGTAATAAGCAAAATTCAACGTGGCTTCAGGCTTGTCGCCAACAGTGTAGTAACAATACCCAAGGTCATAATAGGCCTTAAAGTTGGTCGGTTCGTACTGTTCCACCTCTTTCAATATAGGAATCGCTTCTTTATACCGCTTGTTTTGCAGGCAAGTTTCAGCCTTAACAAACAAAGGAGTCTTTGGTTTAGGAATTGCGGTTTTAATTTTCGTGATAAACGCTTCGATTTTTGGGTCTTTATGGATGTCGTCGGATTTTTGAAGATATTCAACCGCTTTGATTTGATTCCCCATTGAATACTCGCAATTACCCATACCCATGTAGGCTCGATAGGGATTGGAATCAAACGGAATCGCTCCCTGATAGGCGTCAAGGGCACGCTGGAAATCTTTTTGCATGAAAAAGGAATTGGCTTCACGGTAGTAATCATCGGCGGTGTCTGCCCAAAGCGGAGCGGAAAAAGTGTAAACACTTAAAATCATTATGAACGCGTAAGATATCTTTCGGCTCATATCAGGCCCTCTTCTCAGAATCGTTTAATACACTAGCCCAGGCGTGCCCGTTGCGGAAACCTTCAGCCTGGATCCATATTTCTTTTCCGAGCCAACCAGGCTTTTGGTCAAAAATAACTCGTAAACCCTCGTCTGTTAAACCCGCTTGTTGGTCAGCATTATACCGCTCCACAATCACGCGGAATATTTTTCCTTTAACTTTTTGAGCAGAAACTTCCAGACAATCCTTCTTTAGCCGCCAAAGTTGATTCATTCTCTCTCGAATAACCGCCGGATTAACTTTAGGAAACAGACTTTCACCAGGTGTTTGAGGCCTGTCTGAGTAGGGAAAAGGATGAAAATCTACAAAGTCAAATTCTATGATTCGATTCAAAGTATTTTGAAAAGCCCCATCGGTTTCGCCAGGAAACCCAGCAATGACATCTGCGGTCAACCCCAAATCGGGAACCTCCGCTTTTATTTTTTTCAACAGACTCCGATAAGATTCCAGCGTATAGGGTCTTCTCATCGCCTTAAGTACGATTTCATCTCCGCTTTGCAGCGGTAAATGGAGGTTAGCGCAAAGTCCCGAACGTGATTTCCACAAAGGCAGAAGCGCCTCTTCAAAATCAACTACCGCGTATGACGATAAACGAACACGTTTGATGCCTGGAATGCTTAAAAGTTTTTCAATAACCGGCGTCAGACGGGGTTCAGAAACTTTCAATCCCCAATCCCGACCATAAGATGAAAGTTGAATTCCAGCTAAAACCAATTCTTTTACCCCGTTGGCCGCCAGTCTTCTCCCTTCCTCCACTATCTCCAAAGTGGGGCGGGAAATCATTTCGCCACGAACCCGTGGAATGAGACAGAAAGAACAGCCAAAGTTACAGCCGTCCTGAACCTTGATCGTCGCCCGTTGGTGTCCGTCAAAGCGTGATATGCCGCCGCCCCAGGGCGACAAAACATCAAATTGGATTTTATCCGCCAGTATCTGAAGGGGTTCATATTCGGCAACGATTCTTTTGAGCAGCGCTGATTTTTCGGTATTTCCCACTACCATATTAACTCCTGGAAGAGCGGCCACTTCCTCAGGCCGGTCTTGGGCCAGACAACCTGTTACTACCACAAATGAATCTGGATTTTTTGCCTTGGCCCGGCGGACCAGCTGACGGCCTTCCGAATCCGCCCCCGAAGTCACCGTACAGGTGTTGATGACATAGATATCCGCCACTTCATCAAACCCCACGGTTTGAAGTGAAGCTTTTTCCATCTGTTCTTTCATCGCCTGAGTGTCATATTGGTTCACCCGACAACCCAAAGTGGTAAAGGCTATCTTAGTTATAGTTTTCGTAGGAGAAACTCTCATATGCCCTCAGTTAACCGTGCGGCTTAATTTATTTTTGGGCTTTTATTGTCAACTGTCACGTCAAAAGGAACAAAAGCCATAATGCGGAAAGAGTTGCCCCAGGAAGCGTCTATCCAATGGGAACGCAATTCAAAGTCAAAAGTAACGCCATTTTCAATTTCGACAAAGCGGCGCACACCCAGTTCCTCGTAAGTCCGGCTCGATTCATAATAGGTGCCATCGTAGCTTAAGGAATTATAATTTCCGTCACCTTCGTAGGATTCAAAATCCTGTCCAAACCAGGAAATACCGAAGAACTGCCACTGGCAATCCGGGCAGATAAGCAACTTGGTATAAAGTCCGGAGCCAAAAGTCGGCCCTTGGTAATCCGACAAATTGGTAGTTTTGCTTCCTAAACCATAAATCTCCAACGTAGAGCTACCCAATAAATTTCCATCGAGTTCTAGCCCCAACCCGCCCGCCAAGTTGTTCCATACAGGCCCGTCATACTGTTCTCCACCCACATGATAGCCATGCAGTTGCCCCATCAGAGTTAAACCGCCCCAAATAGGAAGACGGGATGAACCGCCGTAATCAAAAATCTCACGGTTTACATCGGTCAAAACCTGCTGCCAATCCAAAAAAGAATCCAAATTGATGAAGTTATCTTTTTGAATAAATTCCAATCCATATTCAATCGGACGGGCTATTTCCAGCGCCGTTGATTCCATGGGTTCAATAAGCCCGTGCCGATAAACCGGCAAAAGTGTTCCGAATATAAACTGGGTTCCGCCCTCATGATAAACAAAAGAAAAAATCGGTTGAATGCTGGTGGTGACCGCCTGGGCGCTTTGACGATTCACGAAAACTCCGGCCCAAAGATCCACGTCTTTGTTAACTGAAGCGTCTAAAAAACCATTGAATTGCTGGCCCAAAAGGGTTTCCCGAACCCGGAAAGGCTCAAAAAACTCATTGTTGTCCCCATAAAAAGTGAACTGATTTTTCCACTCGACCGCGCCTTGTGCCGCAGTGGGAGCCAGTGTGGTTTGGCCCATCCAGTCGATCGACTGCGACCAAGCCTTGGCTGTTATGCCGATAATGAAAAGAATGAGTAACCATTTTTTATTCACTCGCATTTACAACACCATCCTTTTTCTTTTCTTGAATCGGAATATCCAAATTGAAAGGCATTGTAGCGACCAGCTTACCCGAAAGAGCCCAAGTAGCGTCCGCCCACTCCGACTTTATCTCAGCGTCAAACAAAAAACTTTTTTTGTCTGTAATTGTCTTCTTAAGACCCACTTCTTCATAAGTTCGATTCGCCTGATAGTAATTGGGATCTAAACCTTGAGAGTTATAGTTGGGGTCTCCTTCTTGTGAAAAAAAGTTTTGGGCGTTCCACATGATTCCATAAAGTTCGCATAAACCCCAGGGCATTACTCCCGCGCGGGCGTAAAGACCATTGCCCCAATCAGGACCCGTAACATATTGCCCCACGAAATCACAGCTGGCGACGCCGAAAACCGCCAAGGAACTCTCGCCCAAAATCGGGAGAGGCCCATGCAGCCTGAAACCAATTGCCGGCACATAGTTATTAAATACGAGGACAAAATATATACGGCCGCCCTCATGGTAGCCGTGAAACTGGGCTTCCAAACTGAAATGCTCATCCACGTCCACCTTAGTCACGCCGCCATAATCAAACACTTCGGGTTGATTCACGACATTCAAAAACTGCCAATCCAAAAACCAGTCGCTTTGAAAACCGTCGGCTTTTTCTTTCCATTGGAGGCCATACTCCATGGGTCTGGTAAATTCCATAAGAGAGTCTTCTAAAGGTTCTAAATATCCATGACGGTTTTCGTTTTCCAGGGTGCCCAAAATCAGCCTGGTAGTGTCGGTGTAGTATTTAAAAGAAAGAACGGGGTTCACATTAAACTGAATATTTTGCTGCTCTTGACCGTCTGCGAAAAAGCCCGCCTCTAAAAGCACGTGATTCCCTTTAGAAATTTTGAAAAAACTTTCAAATTCCTGTCCGAAAAGGGTAAGGCCTTGCCGGTAGGGCCCGTTAAAACCTTCCGCATCCCCGTAAAGGATGAGGGAGTTTTCTAAAACCACATCCCCGGCTAAAACCATTGGTGGAAGAAACAAGATGGGAAGGATAATTGAAGCGACCCAAAACACTTTACGAATCACAAAAACCCCAATTCAAACGGCGCTCACAAAGTACTCAAAATAAAAGCGGGCCCTAAAAAAGGACCCGCTTATTAAAAACCAGGAAAACTGATTTTATAAACTAAACTTGAAATTCATGCCAAAATCGACATTGCTATAATCGATCGTCAAAGGCACCGTGCCAGACTGTCCGGCGAAGGTTGATGTATTGCCAACGTCTCCATTGCTTTGATTAACTAACAAGGTATTGCTGCCGTTTTGAAAGTTCGTTGCCGTGAGCACTTGAAAACCCAAATAGGGCCCTAAAGCCATAGTTTTGGATAAATCGAAATCCAACCCAAAGCGGACATAACCACCCACCGCGAGTGAACTGTAATTACCACTGCTCGGATCCTCCGTGCCGGTGGCCAGAAGAGTACCGTCGCTCCAAGTAGGCAATTTAGTAAGTGTCGTGCTGACCGGACCAATATCACCGCCTAAAGCAATGTATCCTTCAAGATCGTTATCCGGCAGTAAAATTTTAAATCCTACCGAAGCTAAAACCATGCTGGTATCAAAAGAGTCTTGATAGCCATATATAGCTTGTCCAGAAGCCGTGAAAACTGGTTGTCCGCTTACATTAGTAAGTTGATTTTGATTCAACCATGTATAAGACAAGGTTGAACCAATGGGGACGTAAGTAGCACCGAAATCCAATTCAAACCCCTTGCCAAACTGCAAATAGGGTTCAACCCCTATGCCCGCCAAAATATTTGACGTGGTCCCGTTGATACTAACCGTTCCGATAGACATAGCGCCATTCGATATCTGAACGGGATTGTTAAAGATATAATTTCCGTCGCCTGAAAAATTAAATCCAAATTGAACCACGTTATTAGGATTCGAAGGTGAAGAAGCCATCGCGGGACTATTGCCATATTGAGAAAGTTGAGTGCTGACCCACTGCTGATCATCCGGCGACAAGCGGTTCTTTACTTGATCCGCATATGCTTGAATTGAGGCGTTGGGCTGTTTCAAATTGGCCACAGCAAAATACAAAGCTGCCATCCGGGCGTTATTGGTCATGTAATAGGAATAACCCAGGTAATAAAAAGGCCGGTAATCATTAGGATTTTGTTGAGCGGCTCTTTGGAAATAGGGAATCGCGGCGGCGTACTGTTTTTGTTGAAAAAGGCTTGAACCCTGCGTCAAGGAATCAACGGCCATTCCCATGGCACCCGGCGCACCCGCCCCGGAATTTAATTGGGCTTGCAAGTTTTGGGTAAACTGTGCCAATTGAGTGTTACCCGGTTGAAGCGCCAAAGCTTTTTGATAATAAACCAGCGCGTCGGACTTGCGGCCCGCCATGTAGTAACAATTTCCCAAACCTTGATAGGCGGCTCCATTGTTAGTATCCAATTTAGCCGCGGCTAAAAAATATTGGGCGGCTTGTGTGTAATTGCGAGCAGTTAAAAGTTGCTGACCCGCGGCCACATATTGGGCGGCTGAGGTTCCTTGCGCTTGAACTTTGACAGTGGAACTTGCCACAAGGATTAAAATCGTTATCGCGAATAACCAGCCATTTTTAGACAGACGCATCAGAGCCTCCAAAGCATTTTTTTCATTCGATACAACGACTCAAATTCACAGAGATAACCGAGGGAGTCATTATAATTAGCAAAAAGCGATTGGAAACCAAAAAACAGCTTTTTTAACCGATCCTTTAATCTTAAAACCTTTTAAAAACAGCGTTTTTCACCAGGCCTAAACCTAAACCACTGCGTTTGCGCTTAATGAAACCGCCGGCGCCACTTCCCGGACTCCATCCTGGGGTTCATTCACAAAAACTTGAGCGTTCATATTTACCTGATGCTTATAGTCGCCCTTAACCCGGTCCACAAAAACCGGCACATCCGCGGCTTTTACGAGGCAAACAATGGAACCTCCCAATCCGATTCCCATCATCCGTGAACCCAGACATCCCGGCAGCTGGCGTACCACATTGGTCAGAATTTCCACTTCCTGGCAGCTGACTTTTAATTTATCCACAAGAGAATCATGGGACTCGCTGAGTAAACGGCCGAATCCTTCATAATCTCCCCGGCCCAAAATATCCTTTGCCCTTTTCACGCGGCTGTTTTCATAGATCACATGATCCAGACGTTTGCGGGTGACAATGTCGATTTTTTTGCGAGCCGTTTCATAGGCTTCCGTATCCACATCTCTCAAAGAAATCACCTTAGGAACATGCTTCCGAACTTCCTGTAGCAATTGTTGGAAAAGCTCGAGTCTCTTTTTAAATTCTTCTTCCCGTTCTTTTTTCCGAACTACGCTGTCCACCACGACGAGCTTATAGTTCTTAGAATCAAAAGGAATATAATCCGCCTTGAAAGTGCGGGCATCAAAAACAACCAAATGATCTTTTTTGGCAAAACAAACCGCGAAGGGTGAAAAATAATCGCCGCGGCCGTTAAAAAACTGGCTTTCCACCCTGTGGCAAAGTTTAGATAAAGTGGCGCTATCTAGGGGATTGGCACCTAAAAGATTACAGGCCCACCCCGTAGCTGCCGCAATCGACGCTGAAACACCCAAACCCATTCCTTCGGGCAAATCGCCCGCAATGACCATTTGGATCCCTTCCAGCTTACGGCCAGTCCGTTCGTAAAAATAAAACACGCCTTTGGAATAGTTGGCCCAACCGTCGGCCCGGTCGAATTTAAGCGTGGGTAAATTAACCTTAATCTTCTCGTCATACTTTAGAGAGTAGATGACCGCCTGCTTGTCGCTGCGCCGCTGCGCCCCGACAACCACCGTGTGATTTCCGCCGGCCAACAGGCTAAACCCATCTATCGCCTCGGTATATTCGCCGCCCAAAAGAGTGATACGGCTAGGCGCCGCCACAAAGGTGATCTTGCGGCTGGGGTCTCCGCCAAATTGGTGTAGAAAAGTAGACTGGGCCTTCTTGACGATTTCTTCGAGCGACATAGCTTCCTCCGATGGATTTAGCCTTGGCGCTTTTAAAAAACCACCAAAGGACTCAAACTTGTATATGTTTAATGAGTACTAAATAAAAATAAAGAACCGGTGCGTTGAACAACAGACTATCGATACGGTCAAACACGCCGCCATGGCCCGGGAAAAAAGAACCTGAATCCTTAGCGGACAAACTGCGTTTCATGATAGATTCCACCAGATCGCCGATTTGTCCAAAAAACGAGAGGAGTGTCGCGAGAATCACCACATCCGCCAAATTAAAAACCCGCGAGTAGGTTGGCATAAATTGCCATAACAAATAGAGTCCCATTAAAGTAAGCGCAAAACCACCCAAACACCCTTCCCAAGATTTGTTGGGCGAAACTTGAGGAGCCAACCGGTGTTTACCCCACAAACTGCCTGCAAAAAAACCTCCCGTATCGTAAGCCCATGTGGAAATATAAAGCCAAAGCAGGAACCAGGCACCTTGGGACAAATCCCTCAGATGAAAAAAATAACCGCCGAAAAAGCCGAAGTAGGCCACACCAAAAAAAGTGACGCTGACGGTTACTACCATCCGCTTGATCGTTCTTTGAGACCACAAAAAAGCAAGATTCAAGACCAACAGAACCACCAACATCCCCGCCCCTTCGGTCCACGAGAAGACCGATTTGGAAATCAATGGCAATAAAATAATTAAAAGAGAAACAATTCCCTCGGTTCTCTGGGGTTTAATTTTATCCTCGTAAGCCAATTGCAAATATTCGATTAAAGCCAAAATCAAAGCTGCGGTCACCAATAATTTAAATGGCAAAACTTGATTCCAAAAAGTCAGGAACAAGAGAACCGGAATAGCGACAAGCGCCACTAAAACTCTTTTGGTTAGCGCGCCCATGAGGTAAAGCTCCCCATAATGTTAGTGATACCGCCGAACCGTCTTTGACGCCCTTGAAAATCTTTGAGCGCCAGAATAAAATCCTTTGTCTTAAAATCAGGCCAGAGCGTTTTGGTAATATAAAACTCCGAATAGGCCAATTCCCAAAGGAGAAAATTAGAAACCCGCATTTCTCCGCTGGTTCGAACGAGAAAATCCACCTCCGGTAAATCAGCTGTGGACAAGTTATCCGCAATGGTTTTTTCAGTAATCGATTTAGGGTTGAGTTTTCCTTTTTTGACTTCGGCAGCGATTTTTTTAACCGCGCTCGTTATATCCGCCCGGCCGCTGTAAGAAAGCGCCAGAACCAAAGTAAGACCCGTGCAATGAGCGGTAGCTTGGATAGATTTTTGTAACTCATTTTGGATTTCAGCAGGTAAATCTTGGCGATGACCTATAGTTTGAAGACGGACATTATTTTGCAAAAGTTCCTTCACTTCATAACGCAAATACTGCTTGAGCAGTTGCATGAGGAGGTTTACTTCCTGGCGGGGACGTTTCCAGTTTTCCGTCGAAAAAGCGTAAAGAGTCAGAGCCTCAATGCCCAGCTCGCCAGCCAGCCGGACTAGTTCGCGGATGGAATGGGCCCCCGCTCGATGACCCGCGATGCGGGGTAAATGCCTTTTCTTAGCCCAGCGTCCATTCCCATCCATGATGATCGCCACATGTTTAGGAAGACAGGACTTTAGGCGGTAGCGTTTGAGAAGAGCGTCTTTTTTAACCGTTTGCAAGAGAGCTTAAAACTCCATGATTTCTTTTTCTTTATGCTCGCTTAGCTTAATGATTTCCTGAATGTTAACATCCGTTGTTTTTTGAATGCGTTCGTGATGTTTTTTGAATTCATCCTCTGAAATGTCTTTTTTGAGCTGGTCGAGCGCTTTATTGGCATCCTGGCGGATATTGCGAATCGCCACTTTTCCATCCTCAGCATGTTTTTTAACCATCTTCACAAAATCTTTGCGGCGATCTTCAGTTAAAGGAGGCATGTTCAAACGAATAACTTTTCCGTCATTATTGGGCGTAATGCCTATTTCACTTTTAAAAAGAGCCTTTTCGATTGCCTGCAAAGCGGCCGGATCCCAGGGTTTTATTTCAAGAGTTCGGGCGTCCGAAACTGTTATGTTGGCCACCTGATTTAAGGGAGTCAGGGTATCGTAATACTCCACCTTGATGTGTTCCACTAATCCGGTAGATGCCCGACCCGTACGGACTTGGGAGAAATCATGTTTGGTCGACTCAATTGCTTTTTTCATCTTGGTTTCAGTTTCGTTTAAAATTTGGTTCGCGTCAGCCATAGAGGTGCTCCTATTTGCAATTTCAGTTATTCAAAAAATACCAAGAATTTTAATTTTTAACCAATGTCCCAATAGCTTCGCCCGCCACTACCCGGCGAATATTGCCGGCTTTATTCAAGTCAAAAACCACGATGGGCAGTTTATTTTCCATGCAAAGTGTTAAAGCCGTTGTGTCCATGACTTTAAGACGCTTGTTGATCGCGTCGATGTAAGTAATTTCTTTAAATTTTTTAGCCTGGGGATCTTTTTTAGGATCGGCTGTGTAAATACCGTCCACATTGGTCGCTTTAAAAATCGCGTCGGCGCCGATTTCAATGGCGCGCAAAGCTGCGGCCGTATCCGTAGTGAAATAGGGATTTCCTGTGCCCGCTGCGAAAATAACGATCCGTCCCTTTTCTAAATGACGCAAAGCTCTGCGCCGGATATAGGGTTCAGCCACCTTTGACATTTCGATAGAACTTTGAACGCGGGTAATAGCCCCCAGTTTTTCCAACCCATTTTGAAGGGCCAGCGCATTGATGATGGTCGCCAACATGCCCATATAATCGCTGGTTACCCGGTCCATTCCCATGCGTTCGCCGTCAGCGCCGCGGTAAATATTCCCGCCACCAATGACTAGGGCCACCTGCACCCCGCTCTTACTGACTTCATAAACCGATTGGGCGATCGTATGGACAACTTTCTCGTCAATACGGTGGGCGTTATCCCCGGCAAGCGCCTCGCCGGAAAGTTTTAAAAGGATTCGTTTATAAGCGGTTTTGGTTTTAGAAGATTTAGAAGCGGCCATTCGTTCCCCAAACTTTCAACACGGAAACACCCCAACAGTTGTGGGTTTCCGCGGAACTAAAAACTATTCGCCCAATTGTAACCGAGCAAAGCGCCTGACGACCACGTTTTCGCCTAATTTCGCGGCGACTTCGGTGACATATTGCTTCACGGACTTCTTGGGTTCCCTGATATAAGGTTGATCCAGCAGGCAAACCTGCTTGTAGTAACTTTCAATCTTGCCCTCGGCGATTTTTGCCTGAACCGCCTCAGGTTTCCCCGATTGCTTGGCCTCATTCAAATAAACTGTTCTTTCCTGCTCTAATTCAGCCGCCGGAACTTCCTCTCGGGCGACGTATTTAGGAACGGAAGCCGCCACTTGCATGGCCAATTCCTTGGCTAAATTTTGAAAATCATCCGTCTTCGCCACAAAATCGGTTTCGCAGTTAATCTCGATCAAAACCCCGACCTTGCCGCTATGAACGTAGCTGCCGATCATACCCTGATTGGCGCTTCGGCCAGCGCGTTTGGCCACCTGGGACATGCCTTTTTCACGCAACCAAAGAACCGCTTTTTCAAAATCACCCTGGTTTTCCGCTAAAGCTTTTTTACAGTCCATCATTCCGGCGCCAGATTTTTCCCGTAACTCGCCGACCATTTTCGCCGTGATTTCCATTTTCAAACCCCTCTAACTCAGTAGAAATTTATTTTTGGTTATAGCCGATTACTTTGCTTTGTCATCGCGAACATGCTTGGTTTTGATGCGCTCAACTTTTTCGTCGGCCAATTCATCAGCCAAGGCGGCTACGGTTTTCGCGTCACCCGCTAAGGTTTCAACGCTGCTGATCAACAGTTCCTCTCCCACTTTGGGTCCGGTAGTTTCAGCGGCAATTTCCGCGACAGTTTCGCCTTCAGACTCAACGGCAATTTCTTGCTCGGCGGCGGCTAACATTTCTTCACCGACCCCGCCCACAACTGCCACACCCTCAGCGGAAACTTCACGGCCTTCTAATTCTTTCGAACGGCCTTCCAAAATAGCGCTGGCCATTACCGAAGCCATTAGTTTCACAGCACGGATAGCGTCATCGTTCCCGGGAATAACTACGTCCACTTCACCCGGATCACAGTTGGTATCCACTACCGCGATAACCGGAATACCCAGCTTGCGGGCTTCCTGAACGGCGATATGTTCTTTTTTAGTGTCGATGACAAAAATAGCGCCTGGCAGCTTCGGCATGTTTTTAATGCCGCCTAAGGAGCGAACCAGCTTTTCTTTGTCTTTGTTCAACATAGATTGTTCTTTTTTGGAACGTTCGGACATTTCTTTTTCGGAAATGCTTTCCAGTTCTTTTAAATAGCTGATGGATTTCTTAACCGTGGTGAAATTGGTCAACATGCCGCCCAACCAGCGGTAGTTAACATAGGGCATGCCGCAACGGTCCGCTTCTTCACGGATCGCGTCCTGGGCTTGCTTCTTGGTTCCGACGAAAACAATCGTTTCGCCTGAAGCGGCCAAGTCTTTGGTGAACTGATAGGCTTCTTTGAGTTTCTTAACGGTTTTTTGCAAATCGATAATGTGAATCCCGTTACGTTCTCCAAATATATAGAGAGACATCTTCGGATTCCAACGGCGGGTCTGGTGACCGAAATGCACACCAGCTTCTAATAATTGCTTCATCGAAACAGACATCATGGTACGACTCCTTTAGTTGTTCCACCGCTTGTGCTTTCCACCCGAGGGTGAATTCCTCTCAAATCCCGGAGGACCACTAAAAGGAACAGCGAAAAGCGTGAGAATTGAGCGCCCGAAGGCTCCCACCATGGCTGGGCCAAAGGCCTGCCAAAGCCGTATGGTTATAACACAAGGGATTCAGAGCCACAAGACACAATTGGATTTGAAGAGAATCATGGTTTTGGGGACAAAATGGGCCCTGTTGTTTTACGGGAAGGTTCGAAATCCATATTAAAAACAATAGTTTTTCCGCTGATCAGTGCGTCATGTTTAAAATAATCGTTTTTATAGTCTTCCCCATCCATCAAAATGGACCGAATATAGCCATTTTGGTCTGAATTGTTGATAGTTTTTAAAGTAAGCATTCCACCCGGATAAAATGATTTGTTGATTTCGACTTGGACCAATTTAAAAAGCGGACTTCCGATTTCATAACGATTGCTGCCGGGACAAACCGGATAAAATCCCAGAGCCGACCAAAAATACCAAGCGGATAAAGTTCCTCCATCGTCATTGCCTGGCAGGCCGTTCGGCCCATTGCCGTAATATTGATTCATAATGGTTCTCACTTGCTTTTGGGTTCTCCAGCCTTCGTTCGGAACCCCGTCGAACAAATAGGGCCATGTTATATCGGGCTCGTTGGTCGCGTCATAATGACCGCCCTCAAAACATTCTTGTAACCGGTTCACGAATGCCGAATCCCCACCCAAGAGGATTTGAAGACCGTCTATATCCTGAGGCACGTCAAACAAATACTGCCAGGCACTTCCCTCTACATACCCAGGGCCGCCGCTGCCATTCCAGCTTTCGTCGCCGTTCGTGGCCAAAGGATCAAAAGGAGCGAACCAGGAATCATCTTGATTTTTGGGTCTTAAAAATCCGGTCGCAGGATCATAGAGACTGCGGTAAACACCTGATAAGTGAATATATTTTTTGTAATCGTCGTCTTTATTCATTTCTTGAGCCATTTGGGCTAGACACCAATAGTCATAGGCATATTCCAGACTCATCGAAACCGTTCCCCACAGCCGATCACCGCTACGATCATTTTTGGGGATGTACCCATACCGTAAAAATGATTTGAGTCCTCCATAAACTAAATTATCTTTGGGCGTCAGGCTTTTCACCAAAGCGGCGTAAGCGGCATCCACATCAAAGCTCCTAATGCCTTGCATATAGGCATCCACAATAACCGGAACCACTGGATCCGCCGCCATAACCTGGGTATCGTTGCCCGCCACTTCAAATCGGGGCAACCAACCACTTTCTTTCGCCATTTCGGTTAAGCTCTTCACCATATCCAATTCTCTTTCTGGATAGAACAAAGTTAAAAAGGGATGGAGATTTCGGTAGGTATTCCAGAGTGAAAAAACACTGTATCGGGTATAGTCGGTCGCCGTTTTAATTCCTGAATGGTTCATTCCTTGGTATTCACCGTTCACGTCGCTGAAAACACTGGGTTCAATCATCATGTGATAGAGAGCGGTGTAAAAAGTTTTTAATTTTTCCTCACTCGTATCCATCACGTTGATGCGGGCCAATTCTTCCTGCCAGGATTTTTTAGCGTCCGAACGAACCGTTTCAAAATCCCATCCCTTGACCTCCATGGCCAAATTAAGCCTAGCGTTTTCCACACCGACATAAGAAATGCCAATTTTGACCATAATAGGTTCGACCGCCGCGGTAGAAAAACTCAAGAAAGCTCCAACATCGCCTCCCGTTTGTTCCCTTCCCTTATCAAGCTTGCTATCTTTCCAAGTGCCCAGAACCTTGGCCGGCTTACTGAATTGGGCGACAAAATAAACAGTTTCCTTATTACCCGCGTAACTGGAACAGAAATCTCCGCTTTGGGAATAGCCTTCTACTTCTTGTGGATTGTTAATTTTGATATGCGATTCAAAAGAAGTCACCGTGGCCGGATCATCGGTTAAACGATGGCCCAGATCGATCAAAATATTGGCGTCGCCCTTTTGGATCGGAAACACAAAACGACTCACTCCCACTCGGGTAGTAGCGGTCATTTCAGCCGTAATGCCGAAAGTCTTGAGATTTACTTGATAAAAACCCGGACTGGCGGATTCAGAATCATATTCGGATCGGCGTTTTTCTAATAAGGGTTCCACAGAACCTGTTGTGGCCATCAACATCACATTTCCCAGTTCGGGGCAATCCGCCCCGCTCAGGTGTGTCTGGCCAAAACCGTAAATATAAGGGGCCCCATATTTATAGCCCGAAGGCGCCTTGAGATTGTTATGGGGACTTACCGAAACCATACCCCAGGGAACCAGTGCCCCGGGAAAGGTATTACCTTGTTTACCCGTACCCACAAAGGGATTAATGTAATGCGTGAAATCGGTGGCCCTCGCTGAAAGCGTCAAAAAACAAAGGGCCAAAAGTGCGGAAGCTCGAAATGGGATTTTGGATAAATTCATGATTCCTTCAAGTATCGCTTATGGACAAAAAGATTTAAAATAGATTTTGTTTTATTAGGGTTTTAGGAGTCCACCTTGCACCTTCGCCCGCAATTATCCTCCATTCGCAACCGTTTCGGATATCCCTATCATTCTTGGATGACTCAGGAATTTAATGAACCAGGCTGGCGGCTGGTTCAGAAAAGTGCCCGCGAAAACCGGTTCCACGATGTGACCCTTCTCATTGAAGGTCCAGACGGACGTTTTGCGCTCATGTCCAAACACAGTTACCCGCCTGGCATCTTTCGGTCTCCCTCCGGCGGAGTTCACTCCGGCGAGGATATCGCAATCGGCGCCCTACGGGAGGCCCACGAAGAAACAGGTCTCAATGTTGACCTGAAAAATTTTATCGCCAACATTACACTCGATATTACCTTTGAAAACGACTTGATTACTTGGGACTCCTACATTTTTTACGCGACCACTCAAGACCGCCTCTTGATGCCCACAGATCTTAAAGAAGTTAAGGACACAACCTGGGCCACACCCATACAAGTGCATCAAATGGCGGAAAAACTAAAAGAGACTGGCATTGGGGGACTGATTTATCGCGGCAACCTGACCGAATTTTCCATGTGGGCTCTCAAAAACAAACTCGTTTTAAAACCAGCAAAAAAATTCGATCTTATCTTTGTGGAAAAGTCCCTTCGTGAAAATAAAATCGGGGGAGAGGATTTAGAAAAAGCTCATTGGTGGATCGCAGAAGTAAATGCCCTTCCCGCTGCTACTTTAGGTATTGTTGCCCGTGAGGATTGTGTTGAGCTGACCGGGCTCACGGTAGATCCTTTTTATCATGGCCGGGGTGTCGGCCAAGCATTGATCGACTATGTCTGTGATCAATGGAAAAATCCAAAAGAACGGCAAAGCGTATCAACCTTTAAACAGTTATCGGAAAACGAACCCCTCTGGCTGGTGACCTCAAATCCCGGATATTACTTGAATGTTGATTTTGAAATTGTGGGCCACAAACGAGCCCCTAAAAGTCTGCAGGAAAAGATGCAAGGAGTTCATGAACACGACATTTCAATGCGTCATCAGATTTATCGATCTAATTTAAAGGTGTTTAAATAGTAACAAAAAAGAAAGATGGACTTCTTGTAGCAAATTACTTTTTCCATTGCGAAAACCAAAAAGAACCCAAAAGGCTGACCACGATCGTACCAACCGCTGCAGGCAAAAGATGAGCCACAAGCACATGGTTCATATCCCAGTTGGGGCAATGAACTTGAATCGTAATAGTTCCCATTAAGAAAGCCGAAACCCCCGACCACACTCCCGTCCACAGAGGATTAAACGAAGCGTTTCGGGAGAGCATCCAACCCATAAAAATCCAGGGAATCAGCCCCGAAAACGAAACACCTTCCACACATCCTGTGTCATCGACCAAAGCCCGTTTCCATTGCAAAGAATCTGCGTGGGCAAAAAACAGAAACGGGATTGAAACAAGAGCGACTAAAACCAAAATTGCCAACACTCGATAAAACTTACCTGTCTGTCGACCGGGAATGCCGGAAGAAACAGCCTCCCAAGCGGCCAAAGCAGCTCCCACGAAAGCGGAGAATATAAAAAGCAAAGGCGGCATTTGATTCATTACCCGGGAGAGATCGGGTTGAACTCCCATGCGCATCCAGAAGAAGGCCATGACCATCAGGGAAGAGGCAAGCCACAGAATCCATTGAACCGTCGGACGCAGAAGCACTCCAGCCGGTTTGGCATTATGAACCATTTGTTCCACCAGTTGATGGTGAAACACCATAGGAGTTTGTTTGTTTTTGATCGTCGAGTGAGTTTTCATTTTTTCTTCTCTACCAGTAATTTTCGAAGTTGTTCATAACCCCGATGCGCCCTGACTTTTAAAGCCGCCACTGAAATTTTTAATTCTAACGCCGCTTCTTCCAGAGACAATCCACGCAGTTTCAGAAGTTCCACCGCCTCACGATGGATGGGCGATAAACTTTTCAGGGCCTGGTGAAGTTCATCCCCCAAACTGCCGTCAGCTTCAACCGCGATGGATTCTGGCAGTGTTTCTGTCGGCACTTCCCGATCGACGAACTTTCGGTTTTTGCCCAGAGCATCCAAAATAGAGTTGCGGGCCACTGTGAATAACCAAGGGCCCAGGGGACGGCTTGGTTCATAAGTAAAACGGGCTTTGTGGAGCGTTAACAGAACTTCCTGATAGACATCCGGCACCATCTCCGGATTAAACACCCGGCGCCTCACGTAATTAAAAAGAAGCGGGCCGATCTCATTCAGGAATTGCCGGTAAGCCTCCTGATCGCCCTCCTGGATTTTAGCCATGAGTCGAGACCAAGACTCCCACTGCAAGTGATCCCAGGAATCTTTCTTTGAAGCGGTTGAAGAACCCGAACGAGACGATTTCAAGACCACCTCTTCGTGATTACGAATTGAATCTTCAAAAAGTTACCGATTGCAAATTAACCCAATAAATCCAGGGCATCTTTCAATTCATGCAACCGGCAAGTGTAGATCGGCGTGTCCCGAACGGTGTATTTAGAACCTTCGGTTTCACGCAAGGCCATGACCAAATCCAGAAAATCTGCCGGTTCATCCGTCTCAAATGCCACCACAAAATCCTGATCATCCAGACCGAAAGAATAAGTCGTATTTAACTTCACCGAAGGAAACTGGGTTCCCACCCGAATATGTTCGTCCATGATGCACTGGCGTTCTTCCTTAGACAAAAGATACCATTCACGGGTTTTCACGAAGGGATAGATAAAAATATATTTAAACCGTCCCGGATAAACGTTCGTGCGGTTGCCGTCTTGTCCGTCATGCTGATGTTTGTCAATATAAGTGCTGCGTTTGGTTTGAGCCAAATAGGAAGCTGCGGTTTTCAAGTAAGGTCCCAAATCAGACTTTGCGACGGCTGAACTTAAGCGTTGAAAGCTGTCGATGTCGTAGCTGATACGCCAAAGCATTAAATCCGTTTCAGCTTTAAAACCCAATGTGGAGTAGGAAAGCAAAATGCCGTCTTTTTTAAAAATTTCAACCGCTTTCACAAAGGATTTTTTGGCCTTGTCCCGCTTGGACTTAGACAGTTTTCGAAAATCCTCAGCTATTTTATAAAACTCAAAGCTAACAAATTGGCGTTTTAACGCCGCAGCGGGGGCTCCTGTTTGAGAATGGGTTGCGTGTGGAGCGTGTTCAGCCATGTAAGATTCCTTTAATTGGATTGAGAAGGCGGCATTGTAAGCCCGCCCTGAACAAATTGCAAAACCTTATAATTTTTTATGCTAGGGTCAATTGGGACTTTTAATTTCCAGAGAGGCGACTGGGGCGAACCGAGAATCCGTGACGGGCAAAAGACTTTGGCACACCGGCCATAAATTATCCCCGTTACCCTGGGAAGCCCTTGAAAACTGTACCAGCGACCCATTTTGGCCCCGCCCTTGAAACTTATCCAAACTTTCGGCGGCGCTTCGTTCATAAAACTCTTTATTGAAGGTTTCCTGTCCTATTTCTTTGGCGGTTTGTTTTTGAAGCGCCAGCATTAATTGATATTTCCCGGGTGGATAATCCGAAGGGATCATCACCACCCGCTTTTCCACATATTCCAATCCGGGTTTTAAATTGGCAAAAGTACTTCCGAACGGTTCATGGATATCATGAAGCCAAAACAAACCTTCCCGGGTGGAGTAACTTCCTTTTTCATCCGCAAACAAAGCCAGTACCGAAGAAGTTTGGTCCTCGACACCTTTTCCTCTTCTGGTCCAATAGTAGGTCATCGTTACAAAATTGCCTGCCATCACTTGGGCCGGCTCGATTTGAACGGAGAGCAGTTGGATGTTTCCCCAAACCGCTTGTGGTTTCGCTGTGGTCTTAACCGGATTTCCCTCCAAAGGAGCCGCCAATACTACTTTCCAAAGAGGTCCCACACCTTCAAACGCCCAACCTTTGGGAAGGGCCCACTGATGGGTAACGTAGATGGGACGGTTTTGTCTTAAACACTCTTCAACTTTCACGCCCATTGTGGATTGAGGCCCCCCGGGCTCCACTAGCTCAATATCTTTTCGATAGCCGAAGGCTTCTTGATAACCCGCCACGGGAAAATATTCATTTTCTTCGTAGGGTAGATAAAGCGCTTTGGGTTCCATTAAGGTCAAAACATTACGGCCATAGTCCTGAGCTGTCCGATCGTTTTTTCGGTCCAGCAAATGTCTCACCATGGACAACTGGGCCAAAACAAATACCGCCATCACCAAATTAACGGCCCAGATCATGCGTCGGTAATGACCCTTTCTTAAAATTTGATCTCCCAAAGTCATCGGCAGAGCCGCTAAAAAACCACAAAAGACCCATCCCAGAAGAACTTGGTGGGATTCAAACGTGGGATAAGGAATAGTGAACACAAACAGTGCTTCCACCAAACCCCATCCCAGCCCCACCCAAAGAAAGGTGGGTATTTTTTCCCTCTCCCACCACAAAAAACAAATTCCCCACAAAACCAATCCGGCGCCCAGGGGAGTTAAATCATTAAAAAAATGAGCGACCATTTGCTCGAGGACCGAAAGAATATTGCTTGACGTGATGGTTCCTACGTATTTGGAGAATCTCAGAGCGAAAACCTGATGAAAGAACGCCGGAAAATGCGTGATGTCGCCGTAAGCCATGGAGGGATGCCGCGCTGATCGCAAAGGTAAATATAGACCCACACTTCGTCCCAGCGCGAAAAAGGCAGTAATAAAAACAAGTCGTTTAGGTAATCGGAATGGTTCGTGCCGAAAATGCCATAAAAAGGCCAGACCCATAAAAGGCAGACCAAAAAACTGGGTAGGCCGAAGAACGGTGGCGGCACCCATGAGAAAAAAGGCCAAAATCCACTTCCAGGGCTTTTCCAAACTCAAAGCCCAGAGAATCAGCATTGCCATTAACAGATGAAGTGCGTAAACCAATGGCGTCAGCGAGTATCGCCACCAGGGCTGGCTCCAGCTCCACCCCAAAGTTAAAAGGAATAACCAGGTTTTTAATTCAAAAGAAAGGTCGCGCCGCAAAATATCAGGCGGCATAAGCCGGGCCGTTAATCGGCAGGCAAGCTCATAAAATAGGGCGGAAGCCGCCGCTGCGCTAAAGACCGACATGAGACCAATTTTAAACGCCACTGTTCCCCAGGGCCAAAGCAGGAAACATTTGCCTAAAAGGTGGAATAAAGCTTGGCCCGAAGGGTGGGAAATCCCCAGACAAACGGTGGTCCCAATCAGTTCACCCGAGTCATACCAGGCGATATAGGGCGAAACTAAATACCCGTTAAAAATAAACAGGATTGAAAAAAGAAAAATCATCGGAAAAAAATGGGAAAAGTCCGCGCGCAAATGACGAACCAACATTTAAAGCTCGCTTTGAAGTTGCTGAATATGCGGGTCCAATTGTCCCGAAGGGTCCTTCAAATGAAGTTCGTTTAAAACAGATCGGGCCTGAGTATAGGCTTTTAAAGCCTCTTTTTTCTTGCCCAAGGCTTCCAAAATTTGAGCCTTCAATAAACAAGCCGGCACAAAATAATCATCAATATCGAGAGCCTGCTGGACAGGCAGTAGGGCTTCCTGTGGACGATGAAGTTTAACGAGAATCATACTCAACCCCAGATAATGGCTGGGGTCTTCCGGCGCTTTCTCGATCAAATGTTTTTCCAAGTCCATCGCGTCATCTAAACGACCCCTTTTGACCAGATCCAAAACCTCATTTTCCTGGATATCCAGTGAATAGGGCGAAAGACTAACCGCCTGGTCAAAATCTTTTTTCGCCTGGGCAAAATGCTTTTCCCTTTCGGCGGGCGCTTGCGATAAGCTTGCCCGGGCGTCCTCAATGGCGCCGAGAGAATTCCAGGGATACATATTGTTTGGCCGAAAGACGATGCTTTTATTGGCGTAAACTTCACCTTTATCCAAATCTCCCGTTTGAAGACAAAGAGCGCTTTTAAAATTATATATTTGACTCGAGTAATCCTTATAAGCCCCGATGCCCAAAACCCATAAAACCATTACAAATAACGCCGATCCGCCGATAATTTGAGCGCGAGACGAAAATTTTAAAGACACTCTCATATCTTCTTGCGCATCATCTTTTTTCAGCGCGTAAGTCATGAACCCCAAAAGCACCAATCGGTGGGACCAATCATGAAGAGTAAAATCGACAAAATTATGAACTGCCTCAAAAAGAATTATATAAAAAGCGAGCTCAGCGGCTTGTGCCTGTAATCCTATCGTTTTGAAAACCGTTTTTTTTCCAAAACTTTTTTTAAAATTACTCAAAAGAAACCACAACAAAAGAAGAGTCAAGAAAAGAGCCGGAAGTCCACATTCGTCCGCCACTTGCAAATACTCGTTATGAGCAAATGACGTGACCGTGTTCCAGAGAGATCCGGCGCGATAAACGGGGTAAACGTCGCCGAAGGTTCCCGGTCCGAATCCCCACAAAGGCTGGGCCATCGCCATATGAATGGCGCTCCCCCAAACATCGATCCGAAAATAAGCCCGGGGATCCATGTCCAAAGCGTGAAAGATTCGATTCACCATGGGCACCGAAGCACAAGCCGCCAAAAAGACAATAGCCATAAACTTCAACCATTGATTTAATTTCCATCGGCCCAAAGTTTGTTCAATTTCATTGGTATTTAAAACCCCGTAAACCACCACCACCACCATCATGGCCAAAAAGGCCCCACGGCTTTGCGTGACTCCCCAACCCGCCAGTACTATCAAAAAGCCAAAAAGGTTCACTTTTTCCTGGCGAAGCATCCGGAGCAGGGCCACAATCAAGGCCATTCCCAAGTAACCCGCAGCGATATTTTGATTAGCGAAGAAACCTTCTTTGGGAACAATACTTTCAAACAATTTAGGCGTAACCCACCGTCCAGCAGTGGAAATAAAAACCCATGTGCCAGCGATCACCGATGTAGCCCAAAAGATTTTAGAAAACTTGGAAAAAAGATCAGGATATAATTCCCAAAGCGCTTTCAGGGAAAACCAAAACAAAGTCATCGCCCATAGGTTTTTCAGGGCATAAAAACTGTCGAATGACTGTTGTGAATTGTTTGCCGAGAGCAAAACCCAAACGGAGAGAACAATTAAAATCACGTCGGCCATACCCATCTCCCAGATGGACGCGGTTAAGAATTTTTTCCAAAGACGGACGGAACAAAAAAGAAAGGTAAGAAGTGAAACCCATCTTAAAACTAGATCTTCGGTTAACCAGAGAGGAACGGGTGTAACTGGTATAAGGGTTACCAGGGGAATTAGAGCTAAAAAAAGGTATCCGGTCAAACGGCTGAGGCGATTGAGGACAGAGGCTTTCGAGTTGAGGTTCATGGGTGTATTTTAACTTTTCCTAGCCATCAATGCACCGTAAAGCTTTTCAATTTCCACGAGCATTCTATCTATTAAAAAAGTTCCCTTTAGCGACTTTTGACCCGCTTTCCCCATTTTTCGAGCCAAAGATTTATTGGCTAAAATTTTCGCTAAAGCTTCTGCCATGTCCTGAGTTGCGTGTGGCTGGGTTAAATAGCCCGTCACACCTTGTTTCACCGCTTCGGGCGTGCCATTCACCGCGGTGGCGACCACCGGTTTTCCAGCCGCCATGGTTTGAAGAACTACCCGAGGTAAGCCCTCATGAAGCGAGGCCAAAAACATCACGTCGCTGGCAGTAAAAAGTTCGGCGATATCTTCCCGCCAGCCCAAAAGGTTGAAGTTCTTGGACAACCCCGCCCGTTCAATAGCTTTTTTCACGACCGGCAATAAAGGTCCATCACCCGCCCAAAGAAAAAGTACCGACGGCATTTTGACTATAAGTTGTTTTGCGGCGGCGACCACATCTAAAGGCGATTTTTGTTTTTTGAAGTTGGACAGAACCAAAACACAGGGTCGGTTTTGGGGATTGAGCGCAAGACGAACTTTTTTGGCTTTAGTCACAGACAAAACATATTTCGCGGGAATAATTCCGCTGTGAATCACCTTATATTGTTCTTTTTTGCCAATGCCATGAGACAAACCTTCGTCAGCGTTGTCCCGGCTGACCACAATCATGGTGTCCGTAATCGGCGCGGTCCAACGTTCCAAAGTTTGATATAAAAAACGGGTCAGGAAAAACTGGTCTTTAAAAAATCCCCAACCATGAACTGTATGAACCATATGGGGTACTCCGGCTAGATGAGCGGCCCAACGTCCTAAAAAACCCGCTTTGGAACTATGGGTATGAATAATTTGAATTTGTTCTTTTTTAAGGATCGACGAGAGCTTCAATAACGCGACCAAGTCCCACCAAGGATGTATAACGTGTTTGAGTTCGGGGAGAAAATAAGTTTTATAGTTTTTACTTTTTTTCGCTTCAGCGTCCAGGTACCCGCCGACACCAGAGATGAGAACAACCTCGAATTTTTTGCGGTCATGGTTGGCGCAACAATAAAGAGTGTTTTGCTGGGCTCCGCCCAGTTCCAAGCGGGTAATGACATGTGCGACTTTGACGCGCTTAGCCATTCGACTCGTTAGATTCGGTTGGAACCGTGGGTAAATCCACCTGAGCGGGATCCGTTTTGGTCGACTGTGTTTTTGCTTTCTTTGCGGCCTTCTTGGCTTGTTTCTCGTCAGCTTTCACTTGGGCGATTGCCTCGTGATCCACTCCAATGATCGGCTGTACGGCAGATTTAATCGCGGTTTCGTCATCTTCACTTTGAACGAATTGTTTCATCCACTCCCACTCACGGGTCAAACCTTCCCGAAGAGTTACTTTGGGTTTGAACCCGAAAAGCGTCTCCAATTTGGCCGTGTTCGCCCTGGTCGAAATCACGTCGCCTTTTTGGCGGTCTAAAAAAGTTTTGGCACAGGTGGTGCCGCTGATTTCTTCTAAAAGACCGACCGCTTCCATTAAGGTGCAGGGAGAGCCGCCGCCCACATTGACCACTTGACCCACGACATCCGCCGTAATGGCAGCGACAATCACGTCTACCACATCTTCAACATAAGTAAAATCTCTCACCTGTTTGCCGTCGCCGTAAATGCTAAGGGCGGCTTCACGCAGAATGCTCTGGCAGAAGCGATGAAAAGCCATGTCGGGTCTCTGCCCCGGCCCATAAACCGAGAAAAACCTCAGACACACCGTGGGCATCTTGTATTCAACGTTGTATAACTGACAAAGATGCTCGGCTGCCAGCTTTGTGACTCCGTAAGGGCTTTTGGGCTGCACCTTCATTTCTTCGCTTAATATCTGGGTTTCAGAACCCTCTCCGATTCCCACATCACCGTAAACCGAGGAAGAAGACGCGTAAATGAAGCGCTTCAGCTTATTGCCTTTGGATTCTTCCAAAAGCCGTTGAGTCACTTGAATATTGTTGATGAGATAGCGGTTAAACGAGGCTCCCCAGGATCCACGCACCCCCGGCTGGCCCGCCAAATGAACCACCACTTCGGTTCCTTTGAGTACTTTCACCAAAGTCATAGTAGCCAGGTTGTCTTCTTCCAGCTTGAACTTGGGATGAAGCAAAACCGGCATCAGGTTTTTTTCTTTTTGGCTGCGGGAATAATAAATATCGAAATTATCCACACCAACAACCTCATGGCCTTCTTTCAAAAGCCTGGCAGTCAAATGGGACCCAATAAAGCCAGCGCAGCCAGTAACTAGTATTTTCATGAGAAATTCATCTCCTCGAAGTTGTTTGGATTAAAAAGTAGCTTCGGTCAAGATGACCGCTCGTAAATACTCGGTTTCGGGAATAGAAAGAACCATAGGATGGTCAACAGGCTGGGTCAAACGTTCCACCAGTTTGAATTTTCGTCCTGATTCCTCAGTCGCTTCTCGGCAGAGCCCTTCTAACAGGTTCCACGAGAAATGATGCGAACAGCTGGCCACCAGCATGGACCCGCCTGGATTAAGCATATCCAAGGCGTTGCCCATCAAGCGTTTCATTCCGATCCGGCCCGCCGGCAATTCATGAACGCTTTTAGCCAGGGGCGGAGGATCCAACAAAATAACATCAAAACTTTTGTCTTCCTTTTTCAAATCCCGAATGGCTTTAAAGCTGTCTTTTTTCTCGAATTGAATGTTGCTTTCAACTTCATTCAGCTTGGCATTCGCCAAAGCTTCATCGAGAGCCACCTGGGACGAATCCAACGCCAAAACGCTGGTTGCTCCGCCCAAAGCCGCTTGAATGGAAGCGCCCCCCGTATAAGCGAAAAGATCCAAAACGTCTTTGCCTTTGCTGAGTTCTTTAAATCTTTCGCGGGCATAACGGAAATCCAAATAAAACCCGGTTTTTTGGCCTGTCATGGGATTGGCGTGAAACTTCGCTTTTCCTTCAGAAAAGGTCATGGGCATGTCGCCTTCTTTGGTGAGCCAGCCCTGAAATTCCGGCATCCCCTCTTTTTGGCAAATTTCTCCCACGCTTTTTTCATAAACAAACTTAAAACCATTTTCCTGAAAAGTTTTCGATATCGTTGACATGAAAGGCTTGAGTCCGGCGCTAAAGCAGGAAATGACAGCGGTGTTTCCAAAGGTGTCCGCGATAATCCCCGGCAATCCATCGCCCTCGCCAAAGAGCATGCGAAGTCCGTCGGAGGAAAATAATTTTTTATAGCCCTTCCGGTTATCAATGGCCTTTTGAACACGGCCTGCAATGAAAGCTTCATCGATATGCTCTTCAAACCCGCGGGTCAAAAGCCGAACAAGTATTTTCGATGACGGGCTGGCCACACCACGACCCACCGGTATGCCCTTGGAGGTAATTATTTCCACCAATGATCCCGGAGTGAGCGGCTTATGGCCGGTCTCTACCTCATTGGCGAATACCCAGGGATGACCCGCCAACATGCGGTCTTCCTCTTTGGGCTTTAACTTAACACGCGTATAAAGAAGCAAGGGATACTCCAATCAGGATTGAAAATTGAATTCGAAGGTCAAAACTTGAGAGAAAAAGCCGTTACCGTCGGATGAAACGCGTTCTGCACCTGCATGCGGATCGGATCTTGGGCGAAAGCCTGCCGTTCTTTGAAATAATCATTTCGAACACTCGGATCCACATCATAATCTTTCGGCATAATTAAAACACCGACCGCCACGCCCGCGCATAAACCAATAGCGCCGTCAATAATGAAGGAAGCCGTCAAATCCGTATTCAGGGGGCCAAATTCATAAGCGCAAAAAACACCCGCTCCCGCGCCAATTATTCCGGTTAAAACAATTACGCCTGTTCGGGGGGCGCCATTCACTACCGGGCCCTTATCAGGATGATCTATTTTACGAAAGTCCCGTTTTTGAGCGTCCTTTTGAGCGTCGCCAATCCAGTCAAAAAGAGAAAAGTGATCGGGCCGCTGCTTTATTTCATCCGGATTATTGTCCGGCGAGTCATCTTCCCAAAACAAAGCATGCGCCTTCGGAACTAAGGGATAAATCACCATACCCGAGAGATACAGCAAACCGGTAAAAAGAGCCGTTGATTTAATAAAAGAGGTCTTAAAAGTCATGGGAAAAATTATACCCTCAAACAAAATGAAGGAAAGAACAAAAACCCGTTAGAATTTTCCTAAAATCTTAAGGAGTGACGGCGTAGATAGCGTTATTGTCATAATCCGCTACATATAACTGGCCACCGCCATAAGCTACACCAGTCGGGCCAAACAAATTCGGAGCCGAAGTAGGCCCATCCCATTGGTAGCTCAACGTCACAGGTGCCCCAGCGGTCAAAGTAACCGGCGAACTGGGAATCAGATATCCTTCAACCAGCGCGTTATTGTAATCCGCGGCGAAAATGTGTCCATTTCCATCTCCTGTGACACTAAGGTCAATATCAGGGTTGGGTACTGTTGCGATTTGCGAGACAAATACACCCGGTGGCTGAAATTTTTGTATCAGTTCATTTCCCATGTCAGCAACATAGGCACTGGTGACTGGACCCGATGAGATTGAAACTGCAATGCCGGATGGCATATTAAAATAACCTGCGCCGCCGCCGGAATAACCCCATTGAGCCACTGTCGCGGCTCCGTTGGCGGTAAATTCATCCACCACGTTATGGCCCGTATCTACGACATAAACGTTTCCGGCGCTGTCCACCGCGATAGCCTGGGGCGAATTAAAAACCATTCCGTTAAAATTATTCCAAGTGGTTACCGCAACATTTGAGGAGCTAAATTCATAAACCGCGTTAGTCCCATCATCCAAAACGTAATAATTACCATTAGTCGCATCCAACGCCACTCCACTCAAAGTGCCAAATAAGATGCCATTGTAATTATTGTCAGAAGCGAAAAAGGTTCCGATATTCGAGCTAACCGTATAAATCGATAAAACACCGGTTCCTCCGCTCTCACAAGCCACGTAAAGCGTTGTTCCGGCGCTATTGACCGCTATGGCATTCGGCGCGTTTGGAGTACAAATCGTCATAGGATTGGTCATCGCCACCGCAGGGGTAGGCGTAATCGTTGGTGTCGCCGTGGGTGAAATGGCAAAAGTTGGCGTGGAGGTAAATCCAAATTCGCTGGTCGGGGTTGCCGAAACGACAACCGGAGTAGAGGGGCTGGTCGGATTAAAATTACTGCTCGCGTTGGTACAAGCCATGGGAACCATGATGCCCCCAATGGCTGCGGTAAACCAAAACGCGGGTAAAAAATAAGGTTTGAAAATTCTCACGAAGTCAGTTTATCAACCTTATCCACGGTAAACCAGCCGAAGCTACTGAACTGCCGCCGTTAAAACAGATTTTTGAATAATTCCACCGCCTATCACGCCATCGCCTTCATAAAAAACCGCTGACTGGCCGGGCGTGACCGCCCGGGCGGGATCTTTTAAAACTACCCGAACCCGCTTGGGACCGTCGGGATACAAAACCGCCAGTTGTTCCGTGGAACGATAGCGGATCTTAGCCATCACCTCGCGGGGTTCCGTAATCGGTTCCCATGCCACCCAGTTCATCTCGCCCACGGAGAACTCTTTGGTAAAGGTTTCCTCATCCCGTCCCACAATGACTGTGGCCGTATCAGGCTGAAGTTCCACCACAAAATAAGGTCCTCCCGACAGATTCAAACCTTTGCGCTGACCGATGGTGTAGCCGGCGATACCCTCATGACGGCCCAAAACTTTTCCTTTGGTATCAACGATATTACCCGGTACAAAAGCCCGGGGCCGGTGAATTTTAACGAAGTCTCTGTAACTGCCCTGGGTCACAAAACAGATATCCATGCTTTCCGGTTTTTCCGCGATATCCAGCCCCATCCGACGCGCGTCTTCACGAACTTGTTGCTTCTTATGCCCGCCTAAGGGAAACAGCAGATGAGACAACAGCTTTTGGCTCAGTTTATACAGAACATAACTTTGGTCTTTATCCGGGTCAGATGCTTTGAGAATTCTCCAGCGGCCTGTTTGGGGATCTTGATCCAGTCCGGCGTAATGGCCCGTCGCCAATTTTTCACATCCCAGGTCTAAAGCCTGTTGAAGCAATAACGGGAGTTTGGCGAAGCGGTTGCATTCCACACAAGGGTTTGGGGTTAGTCCCTGTTCATACTCATCTAAAAAGCGGTCCACCACTTTAGCTCGAAAAACATCCAATCCTTCATTGACGTAATGAGCCGCGCCCAACTTTAGAGCGACCTGCCGGGCATCCTGAATATCTTCCACGGAACAACAACGCTGTCCCTTAGGCTCCACGGTTTTGATTTTGACTGCACCGTTTTCTTCCGGAGTAATCTCACAGGGCAAAATTTTAAGGGTGAGCCCCAACACCTCATGACCCTGTTCTTTTAACAAACCCAATACCGCTGAGGAATCCACCCCGCCGCTCATTGCCACGCCAATCTTCATTTAAAACTCCAACTTTCTTTTGATCTGCATTTTAGCTTTTTGTGATTTCTTTTAAGGCTTTCAAGGCTTTATCCACTTCTTTTTCAGTGTTGTAATAACCAAAACTGAACCTCACCGTTCCAATGGGATAAGTACCAATCGTCCGGTGGGCCAAAGGCGCGCAGTGAAGCCCTGCGCGAACCATGACGCCGTATTTTTCATCCAACTCGTAGGCCAACTCCGAGGGGTCACGCCCTTCCACATTGAGGGAAACCACCGCGACCCGGTCTTTCTCAAAACCGGCGGGCAAACCATAAATCTTTACACCCTTCAATTTCTCTACACCGGTCAAAAACCGGCTCGTTAAGGATTCCTCTTTTCGTTTAACTTTTAAAACGCTGGTCTTTAATAAAAATTCAGCACCCGCCCGAAGGCCAGCCAGGCCCCAATAATTTTGGGTGCCGCTTTCAAACTTGTCGGGCCATTGCTGAGGCTGTTCTTCTTTATCACTATTGGAACCGGTACCACCCTCAATAAATGAATCCAAATTGCATTTGGCCGAAACCGCCAAACCGCCAGTCCCGGGCGGTCCCATTAAACCTTTGTGACCCGTAAAAGCCAAAAAGTCGATGTTCATCGCTTTCATATCAATGGGAACCGAACCAGCGGTTTGGGCCGTATCCACCAAAAAAGCAATTCCCTTTTTAGCGCAAAGAGCCCCCACTTCCTCAATTGGATTGATGTTGCCAATCACATTGGAAGCATGGGTTAAACAAACCAGCTTGGTATTGGGTTTAAAAGCTTCCTCGAAGTCGTAGGGATTCAACCGGCCCGTGCTATTGGCCGCCACCAGGGTGTAATCAATTCCCCGGTCCGCTTTGAGTTTATTGAGCGGACGGATAACCGCGTTATGTTCCAAACCGGATAAAACCACATGATCGCCGTTTTTTAAAAAACCCTTCAAAGCCGTGTTAATGGCCTCGGTTATGTTTTTGGTGAAAAGAATGCGGTCCATGCGTTGAATGTGAAAAAGCTTGGATAAAGCAGACCGGGTACCAAAAACCAGCTCATTGGCCTTGATAGCCGATTGATAAGCTCCGCGCCCATGGGACACCCCCACGTTTTGGGCGAAGTCGACGACCGCCTTTAAAACTTGCGTCGGTTTTTGACGGGTCGTGGCGGCGCTGTCGAAGTAAACCGGCTTGGGCCGTTTGATTTTCTTTTTGGATTTCATGGGCTCATCATAGGCGAGGGCTTTGTGAGAATCAAATCGAGTGGTTAATCAACTTCCGGCAGGTATTTCTCGGGATCCACCGGAATCCCGTGAATCCTTACTTCATAATGAAGATGGCTTCCCGTACTGCGTCCCGAAGAGCCCACATAAGAGATAATCTGGCCCCGCTTGACCTCATCTCCCACTTTCACATCCACACTGGAACAATGGCCATACCGGGTGCTGAAACCATATCCATGCTCAATCACCACCACCCGGCCATACCCATTTTGCCAGCCGGCGTAAACAATCAGTCCATCCGCCGTCGCGTGAATGGGCGTTCCCACCACATTGGCGATATCCACGCCGTAATGGCGGCCCGGTTCGCCCGTCAAGGGCGAAGCTCTTTTGCCGAAACCCGAGGTAATCCAGCCGTTGATCGGCCATATGGAAGGCGTGGCGGCCAAAATAGACCGTTGTTTATTCAGAAAAGAACTAATTTCTTTGAAACTCGCCTCTTGCTGGGAAACTTGGCCGGCTGTCTCCACCAAGCCTTCATTTATTTTATTAGCTAATTCATCATTTTTTTCACTCAACAAACCGGAAAAATCAATGTTGTCATTTTCCGTAGGGCCGCCCTCCGTATTGTAAATCATGACCTGTTTTCGATTGCCCAGTTTTAACAGTTTGCGAAACTGGTCGTCCACCTGAGACATATGGGAAAGCAAAACCCGGTTATGTTCCAATTCGTTCAGAATACCGGTCATTTCCACCTTAAGTTTTTGATTGTCCAGGGCAGCTAATTCGCCGTCAATGTCCTTCATTGTCAACATGACAGCCCAGGTTAATAGGCCGCCTAAAAGAAGAATCAGCGAATGAAGAATAAATAAATTAGTTTTGATCTGAACCGGCGATCCTCCGTCATGCGGGACCACCATAAAGGTCATCTTTTTTTGAAAGTAATTTTTGATCTTCGGGGCCATAAAAACGAAAAACCTTTCGAAACCCAACCGCGGGCATTCATTTAAAATAAAGCGTTCCTAAAACCCTGTCAATTGGATTGAATTTAAGTTTTGACGATCAGGTTATCATTTGCGCGTCTATAGACTCGCCGTCGGTTTGAATGAACCGCAAAACCTTCTCGAAAAGAATGTTTTTGTCATAATCCATAGTCACCACGTGGTCCGAATGCTCTAGATAAAGAAGGTGTTTATGGGCCGAACCTAAAGCATCGTAAATGATCTGGCCGTTGGGAGGCGGTACCATGGAATCCTTTCGCCCCTGTACCACCAAAGCCGGAACCTTTATTTGAGGCAATTCGGGCCGGACTTGATCCATCAGTTTTTTCAATTCATATAAATTTTTAGTCGCCACATAGGGATAGGTGATATGAGCGGGGGCCGCTGAATCCAAGATACCGCCGGTTAAATTAGAGGTTCGCCATTGAAGAAACCTGAAAAACGCGATGGCGTTGAACCGGAAATCAAAAACGCGAACGGGCGTGGCCATGGAGATAACTCCCGCTACCGGATGGTTGGCGGCCAAATGCAAAGACTGCGCCCCGCCCATCGAAAGGCCTCCCACAAACACTTTGGAACAGCGCCTGAGAAGTTCTTCGTAAGCTTCGTGAACACTTTCGGCCCAATCCTGCCAGGTAGTTTTAGCCAGATCTTTTGGACTAGTTCCATGTCCTTTAAGCCATGGTCCCAAGGTGGAAATACCTTTTTGAGCCAAATAATTTCCCAGTGGCTCTACCTCGCCGGGCGTTCCGGTTAACCCATGTAAAAGCAAAATGCCCGTTTCACCCTGCCGGGACTCAAACCCGATTCGCATAAATCGCCTCCGTTTCAGAGATAAAAGGCCTCTGATGTTCATTCTACAGACTATCAACTCCCATGCACAGTTCATGGATATCCAGACATATTTGTTTGTCTAACTTTCAAAAGTGTTCTTAAAACCACCTTAATTTGTGACGATCTGGGGGCTTTCCTGTTATAGAAGTGGCACCCTTATTGCTCTTTAAATGTTTATGGATTTCGACAACTATGAGATGAATAATTTTTACGACGAACTTTTGGAAGCCCCCGGCCGGCCCCGGGCCAGCGCGGCGCCTCTCATGAACCGTTTAAAAACCATGCCCAGCGCCGACTTGATGCGCCACCAAAAACTGGCCGAGGCCGAATTGCTTCAAATGGGCATAACCTTTATGGTTTACGGCAACAACGAAGGCGCCGAGAAAATTTTTCCTTTCGACGTCATTCCCCGGGTCGTGGAAGCGAAGGAATGGGAACAAATCGAGAAGGGTCTGATTCAGCGCATCCAGGCGCTCAACCTTTTCATCGACGACATCTATCACGATCAAAAAATCATCAAAGACAAAATCATTCCTGAAGACATGATTAAAACCTCCGCCGGTTACCGCGTTCAATGTAAAGGCATCAACGTAGCGAAGAAAGTTTGGATTCACGTCACCGGCACCGATCTGGTGCGAAGCGACGATGGCCAGTTTTACGTTTTGGAAGATAATCTCCGCTGCCCCTCGGGCGTGTCTTACGTTTTAAAAAACCGAGACGTCTTAAAACGTACCCTGCCCAAAGTGTTTCAAAACATGAACGTCCGCCCCGTGGACGATTACCCTCACCGTCTTTTAAACTTGCTCCAATACATGGCGCCACCGGATATCACCAAACCCCGTATTGTGGTTTTAACCCCCGGCCCTTATAACTCCGCTTATTTTGAACATTCCTTTCTCGCCCAGCAAATGGGGGCCGAACTGGTGGAAGGCCGCGACCTGGTGGTGATCGATGGTTACGTCATGATGCGCACCACCAAAGGATTCGAGCGGGTCGATGTGATTTACCGGCGGGTTGATGATGACTTTCTGGATCCGCTTGTTTTTAAACCCGATTCCAAACTGGGTGTGCCTGGATTAATGGAAGTGTACCGAGCGGGCCGCGTGGTATTAGCCAACGCGCCCGGCACCGGCGTGGCTGACGACAAAGCGATTTACACTTATGTACCGGCCATCATTAAATATTATTTAAACGAAGATCCCATTTTGCAAAATGTTCCAACTTATATGTGTTGGGAACCCTCCCAACGCCAATATGTTTTGGATAATCTGGATAAGCTGGTCGTGAAAGCCGTGAATCAGTCCGGCGGCTACGGGATGCTGGTCGGTCCGCACGCCACCCAGGCCGAACGGGATAAATTCGTGGGCCTTATCAACGCCAAACCTCGCGACTATATCGCCCAACCCACGCTTTCACTTTCCCGCGCCCCGGTGATCGCGGAGGATCATTTTGAAGGCCGCCATGTGGACCTTCGCCCCTATGTGCTTTATGGTAAAAATATCTATGTCATGCCCGGCGGATTAACCAGGGTCGCTTTGAAAAAAGGTTCATTAGTGGTCAATTCGTCTCAAGGCGGCGGCAGTAAAGATACCTGGGTGTTGAGCGAACCCATGAAAAAGAAAACATAACCGAAACAAAAAAATGGGAAAGACCCACAAAACGCAGATTTATTAGCTTTTTTATAGTTTTAACAAAAAGAATTGAGCTCGGGTTTTAAAATAAACGTGGATAACCCACTAGCTCAAAAGGAAGCAACTTCATGTTAAGCCGTTTGGCCGACTCCTTTTACTGGATGAGCCGTTACATTGAGCGGGCTGAAAACGTGTCCCGTTTTATCGACGTCAACGTCAATCTGATGCTCGACTCCACTCTGGCAGAGGATCAGGAACAGTGGATACCCCTGGTCATCACCAGCGGGGATTCGGCGGACTTTAAAGCCCGTTACGATGAAGCAACCCGTGAAAATGTTATACATTTTTTATTCGCGGACAAACAAAACCCAAACTCCATCTTTTCCTGCCTCCAAAGGGCCCGCGAGAACGCCCGCACCATGCGCGAATCCATCTCCAGCGAAATGTGGGAACAGCTCAATAGCTTCTACCTGATGGTTCAAAGTTATATGCACGAACCCCTGGATATGGACAATCTTTATTCTCTGGGCCGCCAGATCCGCATGGCCAGCCATTTGTTCGCGGGAGTGACGGATAACACCATGTCCCACGGGGAAGCCTGGAACTTTATCCAGCTAGGCCGGATGTTTGAACGCGCCGATAAAACCGCCCGTATCCTGGATGTGAAATACTTTATTCTTCTGCCCAAGGTAGAGGACATCGGCACGCCCTATGACGCCATTTTATGGACCGCGCTTTTAAAATCCGCCAGCGCCAGCGAAATGTACCGCAAAAAATACAGCCACATCCAGCCCGACAGGGTCGCCGAGTTTCTTATTCTGGACCGTGAATTCCCCCGTTCCATGCGCTTTTGTCTGACCCGCGCGGAGGAGTCCCTTCGTTTTATCACGGGCACGCCCTATGGAACCTACGCCAACGAGGCCGAGCAGCAGTTGGGACGTCTTCGATCGGAACTGGACTACGGAAATATACGCGAGATTATCAAAGGGGGCTTGCATGAGTTTCTGGATCAATTCGAGTCGAACTTAAACAACGCCGGAGTCGCTTTATTCGCCACCTTCTTAGCCATGCAGCCTATACCGGGTTATCCCGTAATGAAAAGGACGGAGCCGTCATGACATTCTGTCTCGCCATGAAAGTAAAAGAAGGCTTGGTCGCTTTGGCCGATACCCGCATTACCAGCGGCACTTCGCAAATCACGGGTAAAAAGGTTTCCACTCATCAATGCGGGAATCACTCCTTGTTCTTAATGACTTCCGGCCTTCGTTCGGCCAGGGACAAAGCTTTAACTTACTTCACGGAAGATTTGGAACAAAACCAGGGCAAATATGACAAGCTTTACAAAGCGGTTAATGTTTTCGCTTCCAAGGTCCGTCAGGTCGCCGCGGAAGATAAAGAAATTTTGGAAGCCAACGGGTATCAGTTCAACCTGATGTCCATCATGGGCGGACAATTATCGATGGATACAGAGCATAAACTTTATCTGATTTATCCCCAGGGAAACTGGGTAGAGGTAACCGAGAGTACCCCCTATTACGCCATCGGGGAGTCCAGTTATGGAAAACCTTTGATTGACCGGGCGCTTCACTATGACACCACCCTGGAAATCGCCATGAAACTGGGTTATCTGGCATTTGAGGCCACCCGTAGCAGCGCCACCGATGTGGACTTTCCCATCGACGTGGTGCTTTACCTCAAAAACTCGTTCAACATGATTGAAATCCGCTATGAACGGGAAGATTTGGTGAAAGTAACCGAATGGTGGAAAAGGCGGGTTCGGGAAACGGTGGAATTATGTCCATCGGATTGGGCTAAAAACGCTTTGGATAAGCTTGCTAAAAACGCAACACACAGGGAACTGAGTGGCCATGGTACGGAAATCTAAGTTTAACGGAGTTCTTTTTAACGCCTTTTGTGTTTTTGGGTTTCCCGGTAAAGAGAATAGAAGAGGTTTCTATGCATTTTGAAGTCAAACATCAGCTTAGCTATCTTTACAGTAAGGAAGTTTTTCTGGAACCAACTGTGGTCCGTCTGCGCCCCCGGGACGATTTCGCTCAAAAACTGGAATTCTTCAAATTCGATCTTTCCCCCAATCCGGCGGATTATTCGGATTCCCTGGATATTTTTAACAATTATCAAACCGAGCTCTGGTTTACGGAAAAACAATCGGGTTTAACGCTCAACACCCATTTTAAAATCGAAACCACCCTCAGCAACCCTTTTCACTACCTTGTCACCAGTCCCCAGGTGTTAAAACTGCCGGCCAAATATTCCGCGGAAAACAAATTGGCTTTGGCTCCTTATTTGCACCGAATTCACCCCGACGCCGCGGTGGATGAGTTGGCCCAAACCCTCCTCAATGAAAGCGACGATAATACTTTGAATTTTCTCTATTACATGACGGATTACATTCACCGCAATATCCAGCAAACCATCCGCGCCGTGGGCGATCCTCTGTCTCCCAACAAAACTTTGCGCCGCAAGGAAGGAGCCTGCCGGGATATAGCGGTTCTATTTATCGATCTATGCCGGGCCATGGGTTTGGCCGCTCGTTTTGTCAGCGGTTATAAATATGACCCGGGAGCCAGGGACAGCCACGAGCTTCACGCCTGGGCGGAAGTTTATCTAACCGGGGCTGGCTGGCGGGGTTACGACCCCAGTTTGGGATTGGCGGTCGCCGATCATCACATTGCCTTGGCCGCCGGACCCCTGCCTCACGACGCGGCGGCGCTTTCGGGAGCCTTCCGGGGAGCGGATGTTTTGACCCGCATGGATTACCAAATTGAAATTAAGGCGCTGGAAACGGCAAAAAAATAGCGCCCAGCCGAAAATCCGCCTAGACGCTGTTTTAAACAATTAAGTTGCAAAAATTAACGGGCGCTGACCTTACTTTTGCTTTTGGAAACTTTTCGGTAAACAATCGGCGTGCTCACGCCCTTGGTTCGGGTATGCTTTTCCATCGCCTTTTTTTCAGTCTGATCCAAAGCTTTATTGGAAACTTTCTGGCGCCAGCCCTTGACTTCGGTCTTGCTCCAGGTCTTGGTCATGTCCTCGGTGGCAATCAGCACCGAGTAGGAATTTCCGATTTCTTCCATCACGATTCCCACTTGATTCTCGCCATAATGCATTACTTCATCACCTAAACGAATTTTAAACGGCATGCTCTTCTCCCAATCTCTCAAGCCACGATCTTTCGTGGACCTCATCCAACCCGGCTGGCTGCTCTTCGCCGGGAAATAGTTATTAGTTTCAGTTCAGCACAGCCGAGTGAAAAGCCGAACAGTCTTAAAGAATACTCCTGTTGGTGTCGAAATATCCAGAGTTAGTGGATTTCCACCCCTTCGACTTTTATACTGCACCCCATATATAGGGGATTTTTAAAGAAATCAGCACAATTTAAGGAATAAGAATTTGAGTTCCAACTCCACTGAAATTTTAAAAACAGGCCTTTCCGGATTCGCCGTCGCTTCCTTCGAAAGCCGCATGGGACGGGAAATGGAAAACCTGATCCTTCGCGCGGGGGGAACTCCCCGGGTTGTCGCTGCCATGCGCGAAATCCCCATTTCAGAAAACCAGGAAGTCTTTGCCTTTTATGAAAAACTGAAGGCCGGCCACTTTAACGAAGTGATTCTTTTAACCGGCGTGGGCACCAAGGCGCTTTTTCAGATTCTCGAGTCAAAATATCCGGCCAGCCATGTTTTCAACGCTTTCAAGTCAAGCACCCTCATCGCCCGCGGCCCCAAATCCGCCAAGGCCTTAACCGATTACAAACTCAAACCCACCATCACCGTGCCCGAACCCAATACCTGGCGCGAGATCGTTTCCACGCTGGAAGAACACCGGAGCCTTAAAAATTTATCGATCGCGGTGCAGGAATACGGCGTGTCCAATCCTGAATTTTTACAAACCCTGCGGGATAAAGGCGCGAAAGAAGTGGTGAGCGTTCCCGTTTACCGTTGGGCGTTGCCTGAAAACATTCAGCCCCTGATTCACTTAATCGGATTAATTCTCCATGGTGAAATTCAAATGGTTCTCATCACCAGCGCCCAGCAAATCAATAATGTGTTGGAAGTCGCCCAGGGTCTGGGTTTGGAAAAGCGGTTGCTGGAGGCTTTTTCCAAAATAGTGATCGGATCCATCGGTCCCATCGCCAGCGAAACCCTTCGGGCCAAAGGTATTGAACCGGACTTCGAGCCCGAACATGGCAAAATGGGTTTTCTGGTAAAAGAAGCCTCGGAAAAAGGCCGGGAAATTTATAAAAGAAAAACCGGCATTGTGGTTCAAGCCCGATCTTCATCGGCGCCCAATCCGCCTCTCTCTCCCAACGATAGTTTGTTTATGAAAGCCTGCCGGCGGGAATTCGTGGACCGCACTCCCCTTTGGATCATGCGCCAGGCGGGCCGCTACCTTCCTGAATATCGTGCCATCCGGTCCACCGTTTCGTTTTTAACCCTCTGTAAAAGACCGGACCTGGCCGCCGAAGTCACCGTATCCGCTCAGGAAGTTCTCGGTGTGGATGCCGCCATTTTATTCGCCGATATTTTATTAATCTCGGAACCCATGGGCTTTCATTTGGAATTCGCCGAATCCGGCGGACCGGTCATATCAAATCCTTTCCGGGGAGCTCAGGATTTAAACCGCCTTCGGGAAGTCGATGGGGCCAAAGATCTCTCTTACGTCATGGATGCGGTTCGATTGATCCGCCAAAAACTTAAACCCCATATTCCGCTTATTGGCTTCGCGGGCGCGCCTTTTACTCTGGCTTCTTATTTAATAGAAGGTCGCGGCTCCAAAGATTACTTCCACACCCGTTCGGTCATGGAAGGCGAATTCGCGGTTTGGGATAAGCTGATGAAACGCATCGTTTCCGCCACCATTTCTTATTTAAACGGCCAGGCCGCGGCCGGCGCCCAGGCCTTGCAGTTATTTGATTCCTGGGTGGGTATTCTTTCACCCGCGGAATACAAACACTTTGTGCTTCCTTATGTTCAACAGCTTATCCAAGGTTTAAAACCCGACATTCCCGTTATTTACTTCGGTACTGAAACCGCTCCTTTCTATCCCTTTTTAAAAGAAACCGGCGCGGATGTCATCGGCGTGGATTGGCACATGGGAATTGATGAGGCCTGGAACCAGTTAGGCAATGTGGCCGTTCAGGGCAATCTGGATCCCTCTGTGCTTTTAACCACTCCCGAAAAGGTGCGGCAGGAAACCGAAAAAATTCTGAAGCTGGTCAATGGCAGACCCGGTCATATTTTTAATCTAGGTCACGGCATTTTGCCCACCACTCCCCTGGAAAATGTCCACGCCATGATTGAAACCGTCAAAAACTGGAAACTTTAAAATTTTAAATTCTGTGGTAAATAGAGGTTTATTTTGAAATACGACGCGATCCTTCTCATCGGCTTCGGCGGCCCCGAAAAGCCGGAGGATATCATTCCCTTCCTGGAAGACGTTACCAAAGGCCGCGGCGTTCCGCCCGAGCGCCTTAAACTGGTCGCTAAACAATATGAAAAAATCGGCGGGTCTTCCCCCTACAACCGCCTCACCCGCGAACAAGCCCAGGCTCTGGAAAAATTGTTGAAAGCCCGGGGACTGGATATTCCGGTCGTCGTGGGATTCGCCCATTACGCTCCCCGCGTCGCGGATACCCTGACTGATTTGGCCAAACAGGGTAAAACCAAAATCTTCGCCATCATCATGGCACCGCACCGCAGCCCCGCTTCTTATGACAAATACGTCACTCGGGTTAATGAAGCGCTGGAAGCGATACGCGCCCAGGGCTTAGCCGTTCCCGAAATCACTTACGCCCCCAGTTGGCACACCCGTCCCGGTTTTATCCGGGCCATCGCGGATAATATTACCGAGGCTTTCAGCCATCTGACCGCCGTTGAAAAAGAACGCCACCGGGCCGAATTGATTTTTACCACTCACAGCATTCCCCGCAAAATGGCTCATGAATCCCCTTACTCACAGCAGTTTGAGGAAACCGCCCAGGCCGTCATGCCTCTCGTCGAGGTTCCTTATTATCAAACCGCCTATACCAGCCGCAGCGGCAAACCGGAGGAAGTTTGGCTGGAACCGGACCTGGGCAATTTTATTGAACAGCGTACCTACGAGACTTTATCAGCCTGCGTGGTAGCTCCTATCGGCTTTTTAGTCGATCATGTTGAAGTGCTTTACGATATCGATACCCTGGCCCAGGAAAAGGCCAAGTGGAAATCCCTTCATCTGGTTCGGGCGAAAACGGTGGGCACTCACCCCTCGTTTATCGCGATGCTGGCATCCTTAGTGGAGGAATCACTTTCATGACACCCTTGCGAATTATTGTCATAGGCGCGGGCGTCAGCGGCCTTGCCGCGGCCAACCGGCTGATGGAACTTTCGCAGGAAAAAAACATTCCGATCGACCTTAATTTATTGGAAGCGGGAACAAAGGCCGGGGGAACCCTCAGCACCCTGGACAAAGACGGTTTCTTGATGGAAGAAGGCCCCGATTGCTTTATTACGGACAAACCCGCCGGGCTCAATCTGGTCAAGCGCCTCGGGATGGAATGGCAGTTGATGCGCACCAACAACGACCTGAAACAATCTTTCATTCTCAAGGGAAACAAACTTTATCCCATCCCCGAAGGCTTCTACTTATTAGCCCCCTCCCGTTTGATGCCGCTCATGACTACGCCCCTCTTGTCGCTCTGGGGAAAATTGCGGGCCGCGTTCGAGCCCTTCATCAAGGTCCGCCGCGATCCCCAGGATGAAAGCGTGGGGGCTTTCGTCAAAAGACGTCTGGGAAAGGAAGTTTTCGATAGTTTGGCCCAGCCTCTGATTGGCGGGGTTTATAACGCCGATCCCGACGACCTCAGCCTTAATGCCGCCATGCCCCGCTTTAAAGAAATGGAAATCAAATATGGTTCCCTGCTCAAAGCCATGGCTGCCCGCCGCCTGAATACCCAAGCGCAGGTTTCGGGCGCCCGCTATTCGCTTTTTGTGACCCTGCAGAAGGGTATGCAGACTTTAGCGGAGGCGTTACTGGCCAAAATCCCGTCCGAATCCATCTGGCTGGAAAACGCCGTCACGAATTTAAAACAGAACGAGGACAAAACCTGGAGCGTTGAAACCGTCAACCGGCCCTATGAAGCGGACGCGGTGGTATTGGCCATACAGCCCATTAAAATGCGTACCCTCATCGGCCACCTGGATAGCGAATGGCAAAAACTGCTATCTGGCATTCCCGCCCATGACTCGGCCACGCTGAATTTGGGTTTTCGCCGCAAAGACATCGGCCACGATCTGGATGGTTTTGGATTCGTGGTGCCCGCGAAGGAGAAAAAGCTGATGGTCGGCTGTACTTTTTCCAGCCAAAAATTCTTTGGCCGCGCCCCCCACGATTTTGTTTTGTTAAGGGCTTTTTTGGGAGCTGAAACAGTGGCACTGTTAAAAACCCAGGGTGAAAGCGCGGTTCTTCAAAAAATCGTTGAAGAGTTGACTCCTATCCTTGACCTAAAAAATCAACCGGTGGTTCACCATTTCGCCGTTTATAAAGCCTCCATGTCTTATTTCCGGCCCGGCCATTTAAGCCAGTGCGCCCGGCTGGAAGACAAAGCCTCGGAGCAAAAGGGACTTTATCTGGCGGGCAATGGATTGAAAGGCGTCGGCATTCCCGACTGCATCGCCGCGGGCGAAACCGCCGCCGAGAAAATCTTCAAAGATTTCACATCCCCACCCTCCGCTTGAAAAACTTCATCGATAGTGTATCGTTTTATATATCAACCAGCGAAGGAGCTGTTAGTGAGCACCGTAACTGTATCCCCCAAATATCAGGTCGTCATTCCGAAAAAAATACGCAAGGACCTCCACATCAAACCCGGACAAAAGTTTGAGGTGCTGGTATTCGAAGGCTGTCTTGAATTCATGCCCATCAAGGACATCCGCTCTCTCAGGGGCTCGTTAAAAGGCCTGGATACCCGTTCTATCCGTGAAAAGAAAGACCGTTTTTGAAAACCAATGAATGGGCAAGTCATATCTTTAATTCAATCGAAATAAAAAACCAGTGAACAATCCATCCGAATCACGCCTCTTAATGCTTCACAAACCCAAGGGTTATGTGGTTACCCGGCGCGATGAAAAGAACCGCAAAACCGTTTATGAGCTTCTGCCCCCCTGGGCCTATGACGAAGGCTGGATGCCCGTGGGCCGGCTGGATATGGATTCCAAGGGTCTGCTTTTATTCACCCAGGACGGCTTTCTTTCCGACCACCTTACCCAGCCCGGCTCCTGCCATAAAATCTACGAAGTCTGGGTCCGGGGCCACATCACGCCGGAGCAGGCGGTTCAGCTTGTCGGCGGGGTGGAAACCAGCGAGGGGCTACTAAAGGCGGTCAGGGTGGAGATCAAGGGCGGCGCCGGCCCCAAAACCCGGCTGGAAGTGGAACTGGACGAGGGCAAAAACCGCCATATCCGCCGCATGTTCGGCGAACTCAAAGACCTCAAATTCGGGACAGCTTTAAAGGTTTTGGAGCTGAAGCGCGTTCAAATGGGAAGTTTGAAACTGGATGTGGAATCGGGTAAGTGGCGTTTTCTGACCGCCGACGAGGAAAGAAACCTGCTGGACGGCTGAAACCCAAACCCATCTGTTAACCATGGCCTAGAGACTGTTAAATAGGGCCGGTTACCCGTTAAAAAAGCCGGTATTCCCGTTAAAAAGAGTCCAACATCCCGTTAAAAAGGACAAATTAGCCGTCAAACCATCTTTTTACCCATTAAAAAGATTCCTGAACCCGTTAAAAAAACCAATTGTCCGTTAAAAAGAAAATAATTCCCGTTAAAAAATATTGACAGGCCCTTTTGGGTTATTTATTTTATTCCGGATTTTAAAGAAATTGAGACGAGTTTCAACAAAACCCGAGGAGAAAGGCATGCCTGACTTTAAACCCGAGTCTCTGGACTGGCTGGATGATCTGTCAGCCCTGGAAGTTGAACAGCAGAAGGACCCCTCCGCCAAACCTGGCAAATTAGCCAACGCTTTAGATAGCCACAATTCGATGATCAGCTTCCTGTTAGCCATTCAGGCCTGCTTGGACCCGGCGGCCATTGAAAAGATCCGCTTGGCGGCCAAAAACACCCCGAAATATACCCTTTCTTTCAACAGCGCCCGGGCCCTGTCCCGGCTTAAGAAAAAGGTCAAGGCCGAAGACCTTTCCAGCCTGGTTCATGCCGCCCTGGACGTTACCCTTTCCCTCCGGCTGACAACCAAGCAAATCGAGTCCCTCGTGGAATGGATGGTCAGCGGCAAACCCGCCTCCGAATTTGATCCCAACAGTAAAACGGATGTTAAACCAAGACGCAGGGGCGCCAAGAAAGACAAAACCGAAAAAGGGAAGGGTGAAGACCAAAGCGGAAAAACCAAAACATTAGACCACGACAAACTCATCCAATTAGCTGAACAGGCCAAAGCGGAAAAAGCCCTGGGGAAAGAAACCACCGCGCAAAAGAAATTGGAAAAATATCTTCGAAACCTATTTTCATCCTCTTCCTCATCGAAAAAATCTCAAAACGCATCAGGTTCCAAAAAAGGTTTCTCCGAAACCATCATGTTGGATTGGCTGCTGGATATAAACATTATCAAGCAGATCAAATCCAAGGCCAAAAAGGGCCAATCCGTTACCAAGGGCGAAGTGGCTTTGTTGTGGCTTCATAAGGCGGGTGAATTAGTGGGCCATCTGGTGAAGGGCTTTTTGTGGCTGTTCAAACCCTTTTTCAAAGCCATCCATTGGGTTTGGAAAATCCTGATCGATACCCTGGAAGAAGTGGGTCTTTTAAAATACGCGAAGGCCCTGGCTGTTTTTGGGGGTTTTTTCATCGCCCTCTGGTTTGCCTGTGAGATTTTTAACTACGGCTTTATGCGCCCGGTTGAAATGATTTGGTCAAAGATACACTTCCATCATGCCGCTGAAGAATCGCCTTCTGCCAATGGTTCAAATAATGTTCCGTCCCCATTCGGGGATAACTTGGCACAGCCAACCCCCTCGCCTCAACTTGTGGTTTCGGCGAAAGCACCATCCGCCTCGAGGTCAAAACCTTCTCCAGTAATTGCTTACATTCCTTCGATATCATTTAAGACTTCGGATTACGACCCCAAACTGCTCGAACAGGAAATCGCCGCCATACCCGCCAACAGCGTCATCAAAGACTATGTCTTTCAACCCGATGAAGGCATGCCGGCCGATCTGGCCGTCAGCCGGTTGCAGGATTTAACCGACGCGGATAAATACACCATGATGATCGGCAGTGGAAAACAGAAAATCTTATCCTTCACCCCCAGCAACACCAATTTTATCATCGCTTACAAAAGCACGGACCTTTTCGGCGTTTTTGGGGATGGTTCGGGCAAAATGACTTTCTTTTGGGAAGACGTTCTATATATTCACATTAATGAGATCGATCATTTCTCTCAGCCCGGGGCTCAACCCGATATTAAGTATCAAATTACTTGGGTTGTGAAGGGCGCGAAAAATCCCCTGACCATTCAATGCGACTCGAAAGACGATCTGGAAAACCTGGTTTCGGCCATGGAATACTTTATCCGCCACTCCCGCCTGGCCCACGACGCCCAACCCGCAGGCATGCCCTACCCCACCCAGGGAATCAATTTGAACAACGACCGTGTCGTCACTTTGCTTTGGGCCAATAGCCCTATGGATAAAGCGGGTGTGGGTTTGGGCGAACATCCCTGGAGCGTCGGAAAAGCCGCTAACGATCAGCAAAGTCGGAAAGAATTGGAAATTGGTTTGCAATCCCTGCCCGTCACTCTGTTTGTTGTTTCTCCAACGGATTGGAACAGTGCCGTGATCGCCGCCCGACAACCAGGAGGCTCGGACAATTCCATTCATCCCAAGTTACGTAAGGTTGTCTTGAATTCGATTTAATACAATATTCATTGTCCAATGCGGGTCCCCGTCGTGGACGGGTCTAGCTCAATGCGCCTCAAGTTGTTCGTAGAGACTCTCTAACGAATGATAAAAAAGGCGGTGGATGCGAAGTGGGCCTAGAGTCGTTGCCAATACCGGGGTTTCTTTTGCATCGAAACCCAATATTACAATCTTTCCCGCAACCCGCTTTTTATCGAAGTTCCCTTTGATAACATCCACAAATGAAATGTAATCAATCTGGTCCTTATCCGGCAGCCTTGCATGTATCTGGCTCAAGGAATCGACTGGCAGGCTGTGGCTCGCCAGTGTCACTTTGTCTCCTAAGAAGATTTGCGCGGACTTGCCGAATGCCAATTCCAGTGTGGCTAGTTCCAAAGATGGCGAGACAGTGTCCTTGTATTTCAGGACCATTGGAATATTGAGAACATCATTTTTAGAAACAATATCAACAAACCCAACACCGGCACAACCTTGGCTGAATTTTTCCAAAGGTATCCAGCCGCTTTGGCCCGAAAGAAGTTTCTGGGTATCGCCCTTTACCTGTGACGCACATCCGAAGCTTACCGGCAACGGATTGGGATTCGGTCCACCCAGGTTCAAACGCGCCTGCAACAGAACCGGCATTTTTTGAATCTCGGCTGCGAGCGCATCATCCCCCGCCCCTGGCTTTGCTTGATCCAGGAAGAACTTTATGACCACGGCTTTAGCTTTTGCCTCTCGTAGAGCGGAAATAACTTCTGCATATTTCGAACGGTCATAAGGAATGGGGCCCAGTTCTTTTTCGGTTGCATCATCTACAAAAACCGCGATGAATGGACTTTTGAACGGTTCTTGGGCAAAAGCGAAAAGTGGCCAATAGACAATCAAAGATAAGAGCAAAATTATTTTTTTCATTTTCAATCCCTATTCAAAATCAGCTGTCCCCTCAGGGTCCCCGTCGCAGACAACACCTTTGAACCACTTCTCCGGGTTTTATTTCCTTCTGATTTTATCAGCTAACTTTTTAAGTTCAGTCTCATCGGCTCTTTTGGAATCGTTGGATGAAATGTAACCTTCATATTTTTTAAAGTATTTATTATTTTTACTTTTGAGGGCCTTCCATTTCCTTTTCAACTTGCCAGTTCCGTGCATTGGAAAGAGTTTAGAGTGGACATGGTCAACCCCATAGCCTTCAAAAATTAACCCTGTCCTGCCGACATCTTCCAATTTGGAATCCAACAGTTTCACAACTTTCGTGGACGCTAAAATCAAATCGCTTAAAACTTTACTGGGTAAGTCGAAAGCATAACTGGAATAATGTTTTTTGGGGATCACAACGGAAAACCCTTTTGTGTTGGGAAAAATCGACAGGAAAGCCATAAACTTCTTATCTTCCCAAATCTTATGGCAGGGCACTTCGCCTTTCGCGATTTTACAAAATACACATTCAGTCATGTTTACCCCCCAGATATCGGTAATGACATTATGCTTGTTTTCTCTGTCCCCTCAGGGTCCCCGTCGTGGACAATAATTTAAACTCAGACCCAAATAAATGTTCTCACTAAAAACACAACAAAATAGAAAGCCGAAAGACAAATCAG
>OLLS01000181.1_pt1 | contig 71318 bp, 69 predicted proteins | sample 1604631 | NCBI WGS metagenome assembly OLLS01 (sample SAMEA104055725, study PRJEB20765) | soil metagenome | biome: Arctic tundra; feature: Polygonal ground; material: soil | place: USA | collected 2011-09 | depth 0-0.5 m | reverse complement strand
GTCTTGGCCAACGCGACCGACCGCTCCATGGTATCCGCCAACTCGCGTACATTGCCGGGCCAGGAATAGCCAAGCAGTTGTTCCTCAGCCGAGGCAGTTAATCCATCCACGAATTTCCTCATTAAAACTGCAGCTTCCGCGATAAAAAGTCGCGCGAGAGGAAGGACGTCTTCCTTGCGCTGGCGTAGTGGCGGAACGGCCAGCTCAACTGTTTTAAGTAGGTAATAAAGATCCTCGAGGAACCTTTTTTCCGTCACTTCGATCTTTAAGTTTTTGTATGTGGCGCTGACGATGCGTACATTGATGGGGCGGCTTTTGTTTTCGCCCACCCGGCGTATTTCCCGTTCCTGAATCGCCCGGAGAAGTTTGACCTGCATGGGAGGGGTGATCTCGCCGACTTCGTCCAGGAAGAGCGTCCCGCCGTTGGCCGTCTCGAAAAGTCCCGGACGGTCCGCCGTCGCGCCATTAAACGGACTATGGGCATGGCCAAAAAGTTCGCTTTCCAAGAGTGTCTCGGGGATTGCTCTGCAATTGAAGGCGATGAAAGGTCCATCCGCACGCGTGGATTGATCATGAACAAAACGCGCCACGCGTTCCTTACCTGTTCCGATCTCGCCCGTAATCAACAACGTGGAGTCAATGACCGCGATGGTCTTGGCCAGTTCCATTAATTTTAGCATCTCGGGGCTTTGCGGCTTAAGTTCTGCCGAGTCCTGAGCAATTTTGAGTATGAGCTTCAGTTTGCTTTTGTTATCACGAAATTCGTTTTCCTGGCTTTTCAGCTTTTTAAAAATATCCCGCAAGGTGTTGTTTTCCCCACCTGGGAGTAATTCCAAAAACTTTTCTAAATCAGGATATTCCACACGCATAAACGGTCCTTTGGCAAACGCAAGCCTTCTAGAGATTGAAATAATGGTGATTTGAAGGGCCGAGTTTTGTGAACCAAGAGGAGCTAAAAGCTTGGGACGGATTCCTTAAAGACATTCGCCGGGGCCTGGAATATGGGGGAAAAACAGCACTATCGAATTGATAGCATTTTAACCGAGGGGGGGGGGGGTCAAAACAATAATAAAGAAATATAAACGGTTTTTTCAGTAATTGGGTTAGGAAGATATTGAGAGGGTTAAGGGTGTTGGCTGTCCATGAGGGGGACCCGGAGTGGACAAGAAAATATGCGGCAAAAATTAATTGTCGGTTTTCTAACAAGCGTTGAGTCTGTAGACATTGATTACGGACGCGTCGAGGAGTCACCACGTTCCTAAAACCCGAATCCGCGCGCGATTAGGCTACGCTCTCAAGGCGGGGTAAGGGGACTGCTTAGACTTCACGGCTCGGGTAGCGGCGACGAAATCGGCGGTGGCCGCCGAGATACCGTTGGTGCGATAAGCGATGGAAAGCGGCAGGGATGGCAGTTTGGGCCTGAGAGGGCGGAACTCTACGCGGTCACCAGAGAGCATAGCCAAGGTTTCAAAGTCCAATGCTATTCCGCGTCCAGCTTCGACGGCGGCGAGGAGGCTCAAGGCGCTTTCGTACTCCCCGACGATTCTAGGAGTAGGGGTATAAGGCTCGAGGATCTTTGCAAGGCCTGCATGTGCTTCGGGATAATCCTTGCGGGTAAATGTTAGCAGGGGTTCGGCGGCGACGTCGCGTAGGTGGACTTCTTTCATTCGCGCAAACCGGTGCCTTTTGTTTATGGCGATTATGACGGAATAGCGGACGAGCTCATGCATGGTCAATCCCTCAAAATCCTGAGGGGAAATAGAGACAATTAGGGCGGCGTCGAGTGTACCTTCTCGCAGGCCGCAAAGCATTCCCTGTGTAGACATAGCGTTGATATCGACGGAGACCTTAGGATTGTTCCGGTGGAAAAGCCGAAGTGCTTTTGGAAGTATCTCGGCAGACGGGGAAGCTGCGAACCCCACTTTCACTCGACCCCGCTTGCCGTGAGCGACGTCTTTGATCAGATCGACTGCGTCATCAGCGCGTTTCAGGACCTCGCGTGCTTCAACAAAAAAAATCTTCCCGGGTCCCGTGAGTCGGACAGACTTAGCCTTTCGGTTGAAGAGTTCGACGCCGAGCTCAAACTCCAAATCGCGAATCTGCCGGCTCAACGGCGGCTGCGAAACATTAAGACGCGCCGCCGCTCGCGTAAAATTCTGCTCTTCCGCTACGGCGACGAAATAACGTAGGTGACGGAGTTCCATTCGGGAATTATACCTAAAAGGTATTAAGGTAATATCAAAATAGTATTTATTGAAATGCCTAATATTTTCATAAAATTCTGTGGTTTTAAAAATGCCAAACAAACAGCAGTCACAACGAAAAGGAGGATTTCACCATGGGTAAAGAAGTTGCTTCCAAAATAGGATTAGAGGCGTTGCTTGAACCGGAAAGAAGTGTTCTTCTTCTCATCGACCATCAGCCATTTCAATTCTCGAATACGCATAGCCATGAGCCGACGATGATCATCAACAACGTAGTGGGGCTCACAAAAGCGGCCAAGGTATTCAACGTTCCGACAATCCTGACGACAGTCACTTCGGAGCGCGGCGGGCATCTGATTCAAGGAATACAGGACGTTTTTCCGGATCAGAAGCCGATTGACCGGACTACGCTAAATACCTGGGAGGATCGCCGGGTAGTCGAGGCGGTAAAGGCGACGGGTCGGAAACAACTCATTATCGCGGCGCTGTGGACAGATATTTGTCTCGCCTATCCCGTCATTCACAGCCTCGCCGATGGTTATGACGTTTTCTTCGTGACCGACGCGTCCGGTAGTGTTTCCCGGGAAGCTCACGACATGGCCGTTTTACGTATGGTTCAGGCTGGCGCTGTGCCGGTCACTTGGATAGGTGTGATGAGCGAGTGGCAGCGCGATTGGGCGAGGGAGAAAACCATCGCGGGTGTCGCTGAAATCACGATAGCCCACGGTGGCGGTTCGGGTGTCGCATTTCGGTGGGAGCAGCAGTTGCTGAATTCTGGGAAGAAATAAACTTCGTTGCCTATGTCAGGGATGGATGGTGTGGCCTTCCAGTAAGGACCCATTGATTCCCTGAGCCATTCCTGACAAGGCTCCCGGCGATTAATGGTATTAAACGAACTCTGAATGAGCAGGAATGCATAACCCAATTAATTCTACTAAAAGAGAGGGTCAAAATTATGACTTCAACGAGTGACGGACAGAGAAAAAAATCCGCTGTAATCACCGGAGCGGGTAGTGGGCTTGGTCGGTATATCGCGGTTGGACTCGTGGCGAAGGGTTACCGCGTGTTTGGGACTGCAATATCGCAAGACGAGGTCGCCGACCTCAAAAAGGTTTCGGATGGGAAGGCGAATCTCGGCGTCTGCGACATTACCAACGAAACTGCCGTCAAGGCTTGGGCGGGTGAAGTCACAGCCCAGAATGAAGGAAGCATTGATCTTCTCATAAGCAACGCAGGAATCCTTACGCCTGGGCCCCTAGAGGTTCTAACGCTTAGCGCAATTCGGCACGAATTCGAAGTCAATGTTTTTGGCGCTCTTTCCGTTGTAAATGCCTTTCTTCCCGCGCTGCGGAAGGCGCGGGGCCGAATCGTCCAAATCAGTACGATGACGGCCACGTTGCCATTTCCATTCAACGGTCCGTCCGGCGCATCGAAGGCCGCTTTCGACGCTCTTGCCGCCGTCTATCGAGCGGAGTTGAAGCCGTTTGGTGTTGATGTGGTTTTGGCTATTGCCGGCAACATGAGTACGGGTGGGCCTGCTAAGACTGCCGCCGCCCTTAAGCGGGTCTCAGACCAGATGACATCCGAGCAACGCGAGTTGTACGGGAAGGCCTTTGATACCTTTGCCACGAAACTCAATGACATGCAGGGGAGTGGCCTACCCGCGGTCTCGGCCGCCAATCGGGTGATCGAACTTTCCGAACAAGTTCCGGCACCGAGTCGGGGGGCAGTGGGCGCTGACGCGGAAGAGATTCTCAAACTTGTCCGTATAAAGTCTGATGCCGAACTGGATGCAATGCGACTCCATATAGTTGGTTTGGAATAGTAACGAGCAAGACTCAACCCTGGCTTTATAGATAAGATCCAAAAGGAGAAAAAGATGATTGAAATTCTCGATATCAACGACAGTCGTGCCGTTCGTAACAAGAACAACGTTCTCAAACTTTATGAATTGATGATCAACACAAAGAAGTCCGACGAAGGTACGGCCAAATACATAGGAACCTCATATATTCAACACAATCCGTTGATCCCGGATGGCTCCGTCGCATTGGGCCAGTTTTTCGGGAAGATCACTCGAGAGCGCGTTAGGGCGCGCGTTGTGGTGCACAAGATCATCGCGACTGGCGATTACGTCTGGGCCCACGTGAACTTTCTTAACCTGTTTAACGATGATCCGGAAGATACCGGAATCGCAGGCGTCGACATTTACAAGATGGACTCCGAGGGGTTGGCAATCGAGCACTGGGACGCGCTGCAGTTTGTGGGTAACCCAAAGAACTCCGCACCCTTGCTGGGGCCAAATATCCCGCGCGCCAATTCAAATGGGATGTTTGAGCAGAGGACCTAGTCCGGGGAAATGGGCGGGGTTTCTACGGGACAGGATGTCGAAATCGTGACTGTTATTGAAGTGCCCGGAACTATCCCGGTTCAGCGAGAAAAAGGAGGATTTTGTGACGAAAATAATTATTTCGCTAATGGCGTCGTTCTTGATCGGTGTGGCCTGCCGTTGGTTCGATATTCCCGCCGCCAGTCCGCCGAAGTTAACCGGCGCCCTGATTGTGATGGTCATGACGCTCGGCTACGTCTGTACGGACCGGCTCTTGAGCAAGACAACGGCGACGACAAAGCAACTCTGCGGCGGGCCGAGCGGCGAAGCCACTCCGCGTCCTTCAGACAGATGAGCCGCATTTATTGGGAAGGAGAGAAAAATGAGTAATCAAGGTGATTTGGACAACACCAACTACGACGGATTAATGCAGGCGAACCTCAAGCGGGTATTCGGTGAGCACGATGCCAAACTGCGCCTCAAGGCGATCCGCGAGATCTATATTGAGGACGCGGTTCTGTACGAACCACAAAGCTCCGCAACGGGCCATGAAGCAATTTCCGTGGCTGTTACCGCGCTGCTAGACAGCCTGCCGCCGAACTTCGTCTTTACAGCGGAAGGACCCGCTCTTGGACACCACGGTACCGGACGCTTGCGCTGGCGCTCAGGTCCTCCCAACGGCCCTGTCGCTGTTTCAGGAATGGATGTCGCTCAATTCGAGAGAGGCCGCATCCGCTCTCTTTATGTATTTATCGAACCTGCCCGTACTTAATTGTCCATTCAACAGATGATTACAAAGGAGTAAGAATCGTGAGCAAAATAAAGATCGCTATCATCACCGGCAGCACCCGTCCGGGGAGGGTAAATCTGGATGTGGCGAACTGGGTGCTAAGCCGAGCGAAGGATCGGACCGACGCCGATTACGAGTTGGTGGATATCGCCACCTATGACCTACCCCTCCTTGATGAACCGGGTCGAGCCTTCACCAACAGCTATTCCCATGAGCATACAAAAGCTTGGTCCGCGAAAATCATCGGTTTTGATGGATTCATTTTTGTGACTCCTGAATACAACCACAGCATCTCCGGGGCGCTGAAGAACGCCATCGACTTTCTCTATAACGAGTGGAAAAACAAGGCAGCCGGTTTTGTGAGCTATGGCGGCGGCTCGTGCGGGGCAAGGGCCGTTGAGCACCTGCGCCTGGTGCTGGCAGAGCTGAGTGTAGCGACGGTTCGGGGACAGGTGTTATTGAGTCTGTTCACGGATTTCGAGGGCTTCAAGACCTTCAAACCGATGGCCATAAGGGAGACGGATCTGGTGGCGACTTTCGATCAAGTGGAAAGCTGGGCTAAGGCCATGCAAACCGTTCGGTTTGTTTCAAAGACTCAATGAACAAATCCATTTTTGACGCTAAGGAGGTTTGAAATACCCATCCGGAAAGATTGTTTTCCAAAGGTGAAGGCGCGGTTTAATAAATTAACTAGGGAGGCCTAAAATGAAATATCGGATAGAAAAAATTAAATTTTACTCTTTTTTGATAATGCTCCTGTTTTTTTCAGTTATTTCACCAAATATGCTTTTGGCGGATAGCGGCAAGGTTACGAGGTTGCCATCGGTTGGGACTTACACCATTGATCCTCCCCATACTTTCGCCTATTTCTCGGCCCGGCACGAAATTGTGGGACTGGTCCGGGGCCGATTCGACAAAATATCCGGGACAGTGGTTATCTCGAAAGACCCTTCGGATTGCACGGTGGACGTTAAAATTGAGTCAGCAAGTCTCTCTACTCAAAACATTATTCGTGATACTGACCTAAAGGGTGCCGCCTTTTTTGACGCGGAAAAATACCCAATAATTATTTATCACGGAAAAGGTATCCGCCGGTCTGGGGATAATTGGATAGTCGACGGATCGCTCACTATACGGGACGTGACCAAAACGATTCCCCTGACTTTCAAATTCAAAGGTACCTCTCCCATTCAAACGGGGAAGCCTAAACGGGTTGCTTTCCACGCGCTGTCGGCCCCTTGCCGGCGGGATGACTTTAATATGACAAGGGATGACTTGGAAGAGATTGGGCCTAAATCTACCGGCTCGGACGTTTGGATTGAAATTGATGTTGAAGCGGTCAGTTCTAATTAAAAGAATTGATTCAACTTTTCTGTTAATTTTAGACCATCCGTTATGAGCGTTGAAAAGGAACTTTCGATGGGTAACCGTAAAATCATCGCACGCACTTCCGGTATCAAACATGGACCTATTATTCGGGTTCTTAGTCCTTCCGATCCGATCGCGGAAATCATTAAACCTTTCGTGTTTCTTGACTACTTCAAACTCGACGAATCCTTCGGGGGATTTGGCATGCACCCTCATTCCGGAATCGCGACTCTAACTTTTTTGATCGATGGCGAAGTAGATTACATTGATACCTCCGGTAAAACCGGAATGATTAGGACGGGTGGCTTGGAATGGATGCAAGCCGGGGGCGGTGCCTGGCATGCCGGCGGCGGGAAAGGGGGCGCGAAACGAGGTTTCCAACTTTGGATTGCGCTACCTCCTGGTATTGAAGATGGAGAATCCATGAGCTTTTATGCTTCTCCAGAAGAAGTAAAGCGCCAGGGAAATGTACAAGTACTGCTGGGATCATACGGCCAAGCCAAAAGCCCTTTTGAAACACCTGCTCCCATGAATTATTTAAAAGGTCAGATGAAAGATGGGGAGCGATGGGTTTATGAACCACCCAAGGGTCATGCGGTTGGTTGGGTGTATGCTTTTGAGGGTGAATTGAAGGCGGGGGAGAGAATTAAAAACCAAGAATTGACTGTATTTGAACCATCCGAAACTCCAATCGAATTTGAAGCTGTGGGAAATACGGCTTTTATTTTGGGTTCGTCAGTCCCACATCTGCATCATTTAGTTTTGGGTCATTATTCAGTACATACTAACCCTCACTCGCTGGAAAACGGCGAAAAGAAAATTAAGCAAATCGAACGGCGTTTGGTTGAACAAGGAAAATTGTTATGGGAATAAGAACAAAAGACAAACAGTGAAGCTGAATTACTTTTACTTCAAGGTCAACCTATGTTCGACGCAACGGGAGTGGTATGGAACATTGGGAAGCTTGGTGCAATTTATTGGGGTCGCTCCTGGGAGCTTTGGGTGGACTTTACCTGGCCTATGACATTTTGGGGGGAAAGCGGGGGCCCTTGGCCGGGGTCACTCGTATCGTCACTTATGCCGTTCTTTTCGGCCTAGCCTATGGTTTCGGTTTGGGGATCCGATTCGGGTTGATCGCGAGCTTGGGTATGGGGATGGTCCTGGGTTTTGACTTTGACTTGGAAGCGCGGCGATTACGTGCCCGAAAAAATGCCCGGCATTGGTTCATGCATGTTGTAATTGTTTTGAGTTACGCTTTGGCATTGTCGTTGGGATTGATGTCGATCACCAATGGGCTTACCTTTCTGTTCATTTTCCCGATCTATGCCACTTTTTCGATCGTTGTCTATCTATTGGGTTGGTCTCCAGCTCAAAATCGGATCATCAGCAAGCACCCGGTATTCAGGACCGATTATTTATTATTATCGATAATACGTGGCGTGGTCGGCGGTCTTTGTTATTGGGCGGGGATCACCTTGGATTCAATAACGACCGGCCAAGTTTCTTTTTCAATACCGGCTTGGCGGGTGGCCCTGACCATCGGAGGTGGGAGTTTATTTGTGGGAACCTTCACGTCCGTTGTGGAATGGTGGATGGAGCGGCTTTCAGTTCGTTGGATGGCGGTCGTGGGGGTTGTTTTCGCCATCTTTGGGTTCTTGATCCAAGCTTTCCCCAATTGGGTCATCTTGCTTAAATAGATCCCACGGTTTTAAAAGGAATTTTGGAAAGGGCTTCAACGAAATGAACAAGTCCCTTGAAGAAACCAACAAGGAATTGGTTTTAAAAGTCTTCGATCTACTTTTCAATAAGCGGGACTTTGCCGCCGCGGAACAATTTTTCTCGCCCAATTATATCCAACACAACGCCTATGTCCCGTCCGGAAGGGAAGGCCTGTTCAAGGATCGGCCGACCTCTCGATATGAAAACCAGTCGACCGTGGCGAATGATGATCACGTCATGCTTCAAGGACGATTTTCAGAACGATGCCCCGGGCAACCCAATTTGATCACGGCTGATAACCTTAGGCTTGAAGAGGGCCTTATCGTTGAACATTGGGATGTGATCCAAAATGAAGTTAGTAGAGAAAATTCAAATAGTGGTCTTCCGATGTTCGGGGAAAAATTTCCTGGCGAGTAGAAATTAAAGATGTGGATCCCAGGAAATGCCAATGAGGGGTCTATTCCTTTCCAAGGGAGAGAACCATGAGAGAAGTCAAAGTCCTAAGAGGGATCGGTAAGCTGGCCCATCGGGTCGAGATCGGGCCCCATGAATTGATCACGGATGAGCCCCTGGAAAACCAGGGGGAAGACCTGGGCCCCAGCCCCTTTGAATACCTGGCCGCTGCCCTGGGCTCCTGCACGGCGCTGACCGCCAAGCTTTATTCCCGGCGCAAGGGCTGGCCCCTGGACGACATCGACGTGCGGGTCATCATTGAGCGGCAGGTAGACCAAACCTCTTTCGACCGGAAGGTCCGATTCGTAGGTAACTTGGACCAAGCCCAAAAACAAAGGATGCTGGAGATCGTCAACCACTGTCCGGTCCATAAGGCGTTAACTGGTCGGATCGAGATAAAAACGAAGTTGGTGGAATAGAATTTTATAGTAGGCTTTAACATGAAAGGAGAGCGCTATGTCGAGCCACAAGAAGATCGTTGTCTCCAAGAATGGGCCTTACCTCGTATCAGGTTCAGTACCGATGTCCTTGTTGAACATCGGGGTCGACGACAAGGGTTTGTCCACCCAATGGGTCGAGGGGGATAAGTTCCCCGAAGCCGAAACCTGCGCGCTTTGCCGTTGTGGCGGGTCGAAAAACAAACCCTTTTGCGATGGGACCCACGCCAAGATCGGCTTTGACGGGACTGAAACCGCCAGCCATGAGACGGTGATGGACCAGGCGGAAGTGATGGACGGCCCGGCGATGCAATTGGCCGACGCCGAAGTGCTTTGCGCTTACGCTCGCTTTTGCGACCCCAATGGCCGCATCTGGAACCAAGTGGGACATACGGATAATCCCCGGGTGAAGGGACATTTCATCAAGCAGGCGGGCGATTGTCCTTCGGGCCGCTTGTTGGCCATAGACAAGGCCAACGGAACAGTGGTCGAGCCGAAACTACCGCAGTCCATCGGAGTGGTCGAGGACCCGGCGAACGGGTGCAGTGGCCCCCTGTGGGTACGCGGGGGTATCCCGGTGACCGGGGCTGACGGCAAGGCTTACGAGGTCCGCAATCGGTTGACCCTCTGCCGTTGTGGCCGTTCCGAGAACAAGCCCTTCTGCAACGGGGCCCATGCGGCCGACCCGAAGTTCAAGGACGGTAAGGTCTAACCCACTTTCGCGCCAAAGGAAAAAGCATGCCCGTCACCAAGGAATGGCTCCTGGAGAAAATGGAAGAAGGGGGGCTAGTAGTCCTGAACGTTCTACCCCGGACCGACCATGAAATGCTCCATATCAAAGGGTCCGAAAGTTTCCCAATCGTGGGGGTCCGCCCCGAGGAATTCGCCCGGACGGTGGAGTCCAAGTACGGCCGGGATAAGTTCTTCGTCACTTATTGTTCGGGGTTCCCTTGCCGCCATTTCATGGAAGCCGCCTCGGCCTTGGCGCAGGCCGGCCTCAAAGCGGAAGGCTACGCGGGTGGCATTAAAGACTGGGCTGAATCGGGGTTTCCGGTGGATGGCCTCCAGGCGAATGCGTGGTGACGGTGGCGGCAGTTACACTTTTGATAAAGTGTAACGGGGTTGTCCACGAGGGGGACCCGGAGTGGACGATGAAAAATGGATAATAGTGACCCCTTTTTTCCCTGAAGAAAATTGTTCTTTTTTAATCACAAATCAAGCGGTGGATAGAAGCCATTGACCGAAAATTCATCAAACTCAAATAACGATTTAGAACTTTTTGGCATTTATTTCCGCGTTGTGGATGCAAATAAACAACCTCTCGGCGAAGACAAAACTCTTTACATGGCTCATATGCTCGCTACCAAATGTTACGATCACGCATTGACCATATTACATTTAATACGCGGGACTATAGTTCCTGAATTACCAGAATTGAAAAATAAAATATTTATCGATTTTTCTACGGTAAATATTGCTCTCCGTGCATCTCTCGAAACTATGTTCACCTTTGCATATTTGTTCATTCTTCCAAATGATAAAAGCGAAAAAGATTTTAAATACAATTGTTGGATGTTGACCGATTTACTTCATCGCCAAAAATTCCCTGCGTCCATGAATGAACATAAAGAAAAATTGCTTAAAGAAAAAGAAGAAACGGACAACTTAAAAAATATGATTTTTTCAAACCCTTGTTACCTTGAGCTTCCCGATAAAATGAAAAAAAACATTCTTAAGCAGAAATTCAAAAAAAATTTTGGAAAATGGGAATTTACTCACTGGGTAGACATTGGCGTTCAAATAGGACTCAGTGAACCATTCATGACTTATTACTATAAATTTTTATGTTCTTTTTCGCATTCTGGCTACCTAAGCTTAATGCAGCTTAGGGAGGTAATAGTTACCGGTGACAAGTCCCCGCCCTTGGGCGGTTCTATTGATCTAATAAATATTGTGTTGGCGAAAATGATTTCTCTTTATTGTTTTTTGTTTCCAATTTCAAATTCAATACTTGATAACGACCCCAAGTCAAAAGCTGTTGTAGATCATTACATCATGGTTGGGAAGCTTCTTTTGGCTAACCACCCAATGCCTAACGGCGCTATTGATCCTGAATCAGGGTCAACCTGATAAAGGTCTTATTATCTGGAATTTGATGGTTCGCAAATCGTTCGTGATGGAGTCACTTTAGAAAAGGGAAGTCTTTGGATTTTTACAGTCAATCCAATAAATATTTATCCGAATTCCCCTGAAAATCCGTAACTGTTAATTTTGCCAACCTCATAAAACTTGACCCCTCTCCAAGGTCGGGGTTATATCTATGGTATACCCCTGTATACCAACATCCCACTCCTGGAGAATTTGTATGAAAACACGCGCCCACTATGTCGGTTCCGTCGAAGAGTATCAAAACGTCATTCTAACCCTTGTATTGCCCCCGGTTCAGTGCGGGGCACCCGGCCCCCCGGAGTCCTACCGGGAGAAGCGCATCCAGTTAAGCGACTTGGTAGACCACCCCTATGCCTCTTACCTCTGGATCGCCTCGGGGGATTCCATGACAGGAGCGGGAATCCACTCAGGGGATTTCCTCTTGGTGGACAAGTCCCTGCTTCCAAAACCCGACGATATCGTCATTGCGGCTCTCAATGGGGAGCCCATCGTCAAACGACTTAGTTTCCAGGATAAGAAAGTTCTCCTACTCCCTGAAAACCCGCAGTTCAAACCCATCCCCGTCGACCCTGAAGAGGGAGTCAAAATGCTCGGTGTCATCACCTATACGATCCATCCCTTGAGAGGTTCAAATGGAGTACGTCGTCGCCTTAGTGGACTGCAATAATTTTTATGTCTCTTGTGAGAGAGCCTTTAATCCCCGGCTTTACAAAAGGGCGGTTGTGGTTCTCTCGAACAACGACGGCATCGTTATAGCCAGGTCAAACGAGGCCAAGGCCTTGGGTTTTACGATGGGAGATCCCGTTTTTTTGAAGCGGGATTTGATAAAAGAAAACAACGTCATTGTCATGTCCTCAAACTACCCCCTTTACTTCGATATGTGCGACCGGGTGAGGGAAGTGCTTTCCCTCTTTACCCCCAGGCTTGATAAATACTCCATCGACGAATGTTTCCTGGACCTGTCCGGTGTTCCGCATGAGGAATTGGAAGGGTATGGTCGGCGGATCAAGGAGATGGTGGAAAGGTGCACCGAAATCCCAGTGTCGGTGGGTATTGCTGGGACCAAAGTCCTTGGAAAGGTCGCCAACAAGATCGCCAAGAAGTCGGTCAAGGCCAAGGGGGTTTTGAACCTCTTTAAATCCCCCTACTTGGAAAAGGCTTTGGCCCAAACCGATGTTGGCGATCTTTGGTTTGTGGGGCCTGCTTACGAAAAAATGCTCAAGGAGAACGGCATCAATAACGCCTTGGAATTCAGGGACGCCCCGGAACATTGGGTGAGGGCCAAGATGACCGTGGTGGGAGCCAGGATTCAATCGGAGTTAAAGGGGGTATCCTGCCTGCCCTTGGAGCTGGTTCCCCCGGCCAAGAAAATGGTGGGGACGGCACAAGGCTTCGGGGTCCTTATCGAATCCTTGGAGGAACTGAAGGAGGCCGCGGCGACCAGGGCCTCGGAGGAGGCCTTGAAACTCCGAAAGGAAAAACAATGCGTGAAGGAACTGACCATCTGGATTCAAACTAATCCTTTCGGCCACGACCCCCAATATGGGGAAGCCCATACGGTGGTTTTTCCGGTGGCCACCAACGACACTTCGACCCTGATCCGGTATGTGGTGGCGGTGGTGGAGGGGCTTTATAAGCCGGGGTACAGGTACAAGAGGATAGGGTTGAACGCCGACAAGCTGGAGCCGGAGGACTCTGTCCAAGGGAATTTGTTCGTGGCGAGTGACGCCCGAAGGCCGGTCTTGATGAAGGTCATAGACCAGCTCAACGAGGTCAAGGGAGCCGGCACGATCAGGATGGCGGCGGTTGGGATCAACCAAAGGTGGCTGACGAAATTTGAGAAACAGTCACCGCACTACACGACGAGGCTCAGGGATCTGCCCATCGCGAGGGTACCCTGATGTGGTTTGTTGGGCTTGTCCGGGGGGTCTTAGAAATGTCCTACAGTAGGACATGAAAAAGTGGGTTTATGGATAGGTTAAGGCGGGTTTTCCAAAGCTGCGATGGCGAACCCCCCTATCTACGCATCAAGTGATGATGCTAGAACCGATAGGGGGGTTCGCCCTCTACGCATTGGAAAACCTTTATAAATTAGAGAACTTGACTTGAGGCGTAGATGAGAGAGAAATGATAAAGACAAAAGAAAAGACAAAGACACACATAGCAGACTGAAGTGGTAGGACGGGAGTGAAGTGGTGGGTGTATTCGATGGGGTAGCAGTTAAAGCAGACCGTAGCCGATGGATGGAGTGTCAGGTGGTTATTGGACGGGTTAAGGATAAGGCATAAGGACCTAAGGAAATGGGGCTTCTTGGTAAACCACCAAGAAGCCCCATTTTTTTTGACTTGTTAGGGGACAGCATAGGGGACTGCTTAAAGGGTTGTGGAGTAGGAAACAGCTTAGAAGAGATACCAGATAAAGACAGCTTAGAGAACATCACCTAAACGCATGAAGGCGATTTAGGGGGGAACGAAAAAGGGAAGACCGCCCTTTTTCGTGGGCCTTCCCCCTGGTCCAAGCTTCCCCACAAACCCCGTGGGGAATCTTAGACCACCCCTTTCCCCTGGGGGCTTTGCCCCCAAGCCCCTTACCAAAAGGGAAAGACCCCCTTTTGGAATTCCCAGAAGAAACACCGTTGGTAGTGATGGGAGTTGTCGCGTTGAACTTCCCTTTCATTTTCCAACGGGGGCCCCACCAAGCAGAAATCCCCCTGACCGGCTTTCTATCCAGCCAAAGTATTGGAGCCCTTTGGGGAATGGAATTTTGGAGGCTAAAAGCCGGTCAGGGGGATTTCAGATTGGCCCATCCCCGTTGGCACTGTCCCGCCTGGGCCACCGAAAAATGCGGCCCTGGCAGGACAGCGATAAATGAAAGGGGACTTTGAGTCCTCAGGGCCGTTTCAAAAAAGGAAAATTTCGGGGTAACAAAAGTGATACCCCCTCGGTTTCCCTTTTTTGAAAGGACTTCGTCCCCGCCTTCGAAAACCACGAAGGCTCCCGGCACTTCGGGTATCGGGGGAACCTTTAAACCTTCCTAGTGGATCTAAGCAGTCATTCCTACCTGAAACATTCAAGCAAACCCAATCCAGTAGACCTCGAAGTCCGGTACTCCAGGACTTTGGACGATGGACAGTTTCGGAAGTTCGTTGAGCCCTAAGTGCGCGTTTTTTCCCTTCACGGCCACCCTTGCAAGGCAACTTTTGCGCCAGCCAAAAAGCGGCTGTCACAAAAGTTAAGGGATGGCCTCACGTTTCTCCCATTCGGTTTGTTCCAGGACGTTTCCATGACGAACTTCCAAAACTCCGGCTTTGCCTTCTCCCTCCCCCCTTTTTTGTGAGGGGGGAGGGGGAAGGCGGTTTTTAAAAGGCGAAGAGCCTTCAAAAAAAAGGAGGTGGTGGACATGGACGAGAACACGAAGCCGGAGGAGAAAACGGGAGGAATCCAGGGCGAGGGTCGATTGACCCAGGGCTGGAAGGTCACCGACGAGGAGATCGACCGGGTCATCAAGAAGCTTGAAGAAGGTTGGGGGTTTTAAGGAGGGGATATGGGGCGCTCACCGTTTCAGGTCGGGAAATTCAAAGTTTTGGGCCGGTATGAAATCCACTTTGGGCAGGACGAAGGTTTCTTTTTCTACGAGATCGAGGACTTGGAAACCTTCGCCACGGTGGACGTAAAAGACGGCCTAACCGAGGGCGAGTTTTTAGAAGCGGTGGGAAGCGCCATGAACCCGATGGAGTTCTTTGTTTTTCAAAAACTTATTCACTCAATTACATAAGGAGGCAGACAGATGAAAAACAACATAGCCGAGGAAATAACAAACCGGATTTTAGCCGACTTGGAAAAGGGGGTCATGCCTTGGGAGAAACCCTGGAAGGCTGGGTGGGGGCTCCCCCTGCCGGTTAACGCCAGCACAGGGAAGCACTACCGGGGAATTAACGTTTTGGTGCTTTGGGATGAAGCCGTGAAGCGGGGATTTTCTTCTCCTTCGTGGGTTACCTACAACCAAGCCAAGGCTTTAAAGGGAAACGTCCGCAAGGGCGAAAAGGGTTGCGGGGTGGTTTTTTACAAGCGCCTCGCTAAGACCAAATCCTTGAACCTTTCGGATGAAGTCATGGTCGAACAGCAGACCTTTTGGATTCTCAGGACTTACACGGTTTTCAACCTCGACCAAGTGGAAGGGCTTGACCACCTGAAAGTAAAACCCGAAACCATTGAGCCCTTTTCCGCCATCGAGGAGGCCGAAGGGCTTTTGGTGGATTCGGGAGCGGAGATTCACCACGCCGCACAAGATCGGGCCTTTTATGACCGCAAGGGGGACTGTATCACCCTTCCTTTGAAAGAAAGCTTCAAGACCCCGGAAGGCTACTACGGAACCGCTTTGCATGAGTTGACCCACTGGACGGGGCACGAAACCCGTTTGAACCGGCAATTCGGGAAATGGTTCGGCGATCAAGCCTATGCCTTCGAGGAACTGGTGGCAGAAATGGGAGCGGCCTTCCTTTCCGTCTCTTGCGGCATTCCTTACGTCACTCGGCATTCCGACTACATCGGGGACTGGATTCAGGTCTTGAAAGACCACAAGAGGGCCATCTTCACGGCGGCGTCTAAGGCCCAGTCCGCTATGGACTTCGTTTTGAAGAGAACCCAAGAAGATTCCGACGCCACTGAAACCACGCCGGACAAAACAGCGGCCTGAAAGGGGACACCATGAAAAGGCAATTGGTTATGAGATTCAACCTTGACGGTTTACCGGCCCCAACGGTTCCCCCCACTTCGTGGGAGGAATCACGGGCCACCTACAAGCGGGGGCCGGTAGTGGGAAACCCGGACGAAGTTGTTTCCTACTTCAAAAAGTTCATCGGAGGGAAGCCTAAGGAGGCTTTCCTCTGTATGTACCTCGACCACCGGAACCACGTTCTCGACTGCGTTTTGATGCAGGAGGGAACCGTAGACCACACCGCCGTCTACCCAAGGGAGATTTTCAAAAAAGCTTTTGAATTGGGAACGGCTACGGGGTTAATCCTCGGTCATAACCACCCGGCGGGAAGCCTTGAACCCTCCGAGGGGGACAAGGCCCTAACCCGGCAGATTATGACCGCCGCCCGGTCTTTGGGGTTTACCGTTCACGATCATTTGATCGTGGCTCACGAAGGGCATTTTTCATTCCGGCAAGCCGGACTTTTAACCTAAGGGGGAATTATGGAAACCAAGATCAAGAAAATCGGGGAAGAGGCTTTTATGGTTCATGGGTGGAATTACCGAACCGTCACGAAAGTCTTTTTCAAGGACGGTTCGGCAATAACCTTTTGGGAGAAGCTTTCCCGGAAGGAGGCGACTTTTAAGGCCTATTACCAGAAGGGGGTGGACGCCGGATTGACGGTTGAGGAGGCGACCGTTTTAGCCCAAGGGGGCGGGGTATGAGCCCTTTTGAAACGAATCCCCCGAAAGAGAAACCCGCCAAGATGGGCTTTGACTACTTTCACCTAGACCATTTCACCTGTAGGTGTTGCGGGGCTCATGTGGTCATAAAGAACACGGAGCTTTTCAAGCTGCTTTGCCCGGATTGCGACCCGGACCACCAACAGGGACTACCAGCAGACTGAAAGACTGGTTTTGAGGCCCGGAGGAGGGGTCCAACCGCCACCTTTGCCGGTGTGGCCTTCGTGACCAAAGGTGGTGGCGCGAGGGAAATGTTGGATTTTTATGCTCCGAGGGCTTTACTCCCCACCTGAAAAGAAACATTAGTTTTTCCTCCCAAGCCGGAATGCTTTCTTTCATCCAACCCTCCGGGGGAGGGTAGCGTGCAACCTTGCCAACGTGAGTTCCCGCCTCCATCCTTTTCTGATAAAACCATTGTAAATAATCAAAAAACTCAATTTTTTGCCCCGGCTTCCTGAGCCGCAAGACTAAATCTAGGTGTCACAAAATGTCAGTAATGGAAGGTGATAAATCTGTCGAAAAGTCTTACCATTGGTTTCGGTATCTTATTTTTACATTTCCTTCGAGCGAGAAATGCCCGAACCACCTATCCAAAGATTGAAAAAATTATTATCCGAGCAAAAACCAGTATTGATGGTTGGGGCTGGAAGCAGCCAACAGGTTCAGTACCCGAGCTGGGATGAATTGATCGACAAACTGAAGGCGTTGGTTGATTCTCCACCGGATCGACCGCCCGGAATGGAGATCATCCAGTATGCCGACGAACTGAAAACTCTCCTTTTGGCAGCAGGGCGGGAAGATGATTACTACAATTTTCTTGCCCAGGAATTTCAACCCAAAACCAACGGTAATAATTTCAACGATTTTCACAAGACCTTGGTCCGGCTCGGCTACTGCGGGATTACCACTACAAATTATGACCCTGTTTTGGAACAAGCCTCAAATTCCAATCTGACGGCCGAAACCGTTGGATCTCATCAATCCGTTTCATTGGATTTGTGTACCCAAGATTCAAGACTACGGATTTTGGATTTTTTAAGAGGATTGACGGACAAGAGGGAAGGCATTCCGTACCACGATGTTTTGCACCTTCATGGTTTATATGACAGGCCTCGGGATATCGTTCTGACCTTAAGTGATTATAAGAAAAAGTACGGCGAAGGCCGGGTGGTCATGGAAGGAAGCGGCCCAACCGATAAAACATTGGATTCGTTGCATCGAAAAGTGTTGTGGTCCCTCCTGGTAATGCATCCTGTTGTTTTTGTTGGATTTAGTCTAAATGATGGGTACTTCAAACACATTTTGGGGATCTTCCGATCCGACTTTAGGCTTGGAAGCAAGCCTTGCCATTTTGCCTTTTTACCTTTGAGGGCTGAGACTCCCGAGGAGAGGGCCCGCGACGAAAAAGAAATCTCGGATTATTTGAAGCCTCTGAGCGTAGAACCAATTTTTTATGAGGTCCAAAAAAGGGAGGTCGCCCCCGGCCAGGTCGTGGAAGACCATACGAAATTGCAAAGCCTGATTTTTGAATTGGCCAATTCGTTGGGGATAACTGTGGGTTCGCCCGATCTGGGCACCCTAAATAACGATATGCTCAGGCGCGAATAATGAATATTCAAAGACCAAAATTGATAAAGGAGCTTGAAAATTTCTCCGCCGCTGGCAATGGGGTTGTGGTAGGGACTCCTGGAATCGGAAAATCTTTTTTGCTCCGAGATATTTGCTCCAAAAAAAGGAATTTGGAGTCGGAATACCTCTATTTGCCCCTGGATAAGATCGATGCCAGCGACTCGGAAATGTTTAAAAAAGATTTAAAAATCAAAGGTAATCTTGGGGACTATTTGAGAGATCAGATTGCCAAATCCGGGAAAAAGAAGGGCCTTGTTGTCTTTGACTCATTTGATTCATTGCGATCGGAAGAGGCCAAAAAATTCTATCTAAGGATGATTAAAGAACTAATCGCTGAACTTTTCGGAAAGTGGAATGTTTTAGTTAGTGTTCGGACATATGACGCAAAAAACATGGACGAACTTTTAAATTGTTTTCCGGCAAAGGGGGGAATGGCCCCGGAAGAATATCGAGACGTCTCTTTGAAGTGCAGGAATTTTTATATTCCGGAACTTACTGAAGGTGAAGTCAAAGAGTCGTTTGTATCGATTCGCGGATTGGAGGCCTACTATTCAACCGCGGGTGATGATTTCAAAAAGCTAACCCGAAACCCGTTCAACCTTTGGTTGTTGGAACAACTTGCTACTGGTGACCAAATATTTACGGAATTTCAAAATGTAATTTCCGATGTCCAGTTATTGAGCCTCTATTGGAAGAAACGGGTTGCCACGGGTGGACACCAAGAGAGTAAGCGTCTCCTGTTGTCTAAAATCGCTATAGCAATGACCAAAAACTATTCCCTTTCCATTAGAAAAGATGAGGTTTTTGAAATAGGCGCGGAGGCGATTTGGGCAGAATTAATGAGCTCGGAGGTTCTGTCGGATTACAGGTATTCCGATCAAAGGGTAGCATTTGGGCACAATATACTCTTTGATTTTGCTGTTAGCGTTTTGCTCATGGAGGATTCTTACCAGTCGTTGATGAAATTCATTGCTGAAGACGTATCGAGAACTGTGTTTTTGAGACCGAGCCTGAATTATTACTTTAAGAGGTTGTGGCATTACTCCAATGGAAAATTTTGGGAGTTGTATTGGAGTTTATATTCCACCGACAAGACCAATGTTGTTGTCTTAATGCGTATGATGCCGACATTAGTCATTATTTCAGAAGCTATCGATTCCGCCCAACTTGACCCACTCATAGAAGATTCGGTGATTAAAACGGATGCTGGTAAGGATTCATTAGCCAATTTATTCCAGTCGCTGAGATCATTACGGATGAATCGGATGGAGATGTGGGTTAAGTTTTTGAATAAGCTTGTTAAGAGTGTTGATGGTTCTTTTGCTTGGGAATATTCGGCAGTTTTGACCTTGATTGGCGAAGAGGCTTTGGGAAAAGAGAACAATAACCTGTTGAAGGAGGTTGGCGCAATAAGTCGTGATCTATTGTGGCTATTTTGGGATCAGCGGAAAGCGGTCAAAAATAAAAACTATTTGGACAGGCTAATTACTGTTTGGACAATCCCCTTAATTATTAAAACCTTTGGGACGAATCCCAAAGATTCAAGGTCCGCTCTTGATGAAGTGTTAAAGGTCATGGACGAAGAGAATTATAGCTTGGATTATTTGTACCACCTGACCGAAGGCGTAGACAGGATTTGGAACACGGATCCTGATTTCGTTCGTAATATCTATTTGACCGTGTTTAGTAGAAATGAAACTAGTCAAGAGAAGACCCATATGGGTGGCTTTGTAATGTCTTTCACAAGTACTCGGCGTCAAGACTTTGATATGTGTCGTTGGCGGCTTATACAAGTTTTCCCAAAATTTATAGAGGACAAACCTTTTGATGCCGTTGACACAGCTTTGAACGCCTTGTTTTATTTCATTAAAGACGAGCATGTCTTGAAATACCTAAAGCCTGGTGCCAACACGGACGATATGATTCAAAGGTTCCGTTTTCGGGGCAAGGACGCTCATTATGTCGAAGATGGTTCTGTTGTTTGGGATGAGAGCACTTACCACGAACAAGAGTTGGGAATGGCAAACCATGTCTTTGAATTTATTAATTCTTTAGAAGAGACGCCAGAGGATGAGGAAATACTCGGGAAAATATTAGATATTTTTGCGGAGTCCGCGACCTTCGCATATTTTTGGAAACATTTGATGATGATTGGAGAACAAAAACCCAATAGGTTCTCGAAGTATCTTTTTGAGCTCGCAAAAGCAAAACCAATCTTAAATCATGTAGACACCTTACACGAGGTTGGGAAATTTCTGTCGGCATGTTCTCGGCACTTCTCTAGTGAACAAAGGGCTGAGGTAGAAAAAGAAATATTGAATATGCCCTTGGAAAATGCGAAACGAGTAAAACGGGAATATCTTGAAGACAATCGGAATAGGCTGATTTGTTGTATACCTAAAGACCTTTTAGTTTTGAATGAATCAAAAGATTTGGTTGATCGATTGCAAAAAGAGAAACGAGTGCCGGCCAATAGACCTCTTGTGAGTTCTGGTTTCGAACAACGTGCATACACGGAAGACATGTGGCTTAAGGAGCAAAAAGTTGATGTTGAAGATGCATCGAATAAGGAATTTCGCCAACTGTTAGTTCCGTTGGATGAATTCTCGAAAAAATGGCTTAATGGCATTCCCGATAAGGAATCAGTAGTGGCCATATATCCCCAACTTAAAGTTGTTTCAGAACGATTAGATGCCGATAGATCGGTTGATCGCCTAGTTACAAAACTAGGTCGGGAGAAGCTTGCAACCGGTATTTCATATATTGCTAAAGCCGCGAAAGATTTAACCGAAGAACAATTTAACTTCTGCCGCAATTGTTTAATACAAATGGCCAAAGACCCTGAACCTACACCCAATCCTGATATCGATAACCAATACAGTACGCCGCACTGGAGCTTTTCTCCTAGGACACAAGCCGGGGCTGGATTGGCTTGGTTGGCTGGAAATAAACCCGATGACACATTGATTCAAGCAATTTCGGCGTTAGCAGTGGACCCTGTGCCATCCGTTAGATATGTGACAGTTGTCGAATTGTTCCGGCTTTATTTCAAAAGTCCCATCCAGTTTTGGGAGTTAGCTAAAACTGTTGGCAGGACGGAAAAGAATAGGACCGTTCAGCAGGCGCTTTGTCAAACTGTGTATCGGATTATCGGAAAAGAAGAAGAGAAGGTTGCTGAGGTTTTGGACTTACTGGTTAAGAAGGATGAGGGAGAAGCGAACGATTATTTTGTTGAAGCATTGATGGGTCCAATTGTGTGGCTTTTGTTGGTACGCCAAAATAAGTGGGCATCTGAGGTTATGGATAGAATTTTGGATAAGCCCCTTCAGTTTTCAACAAAGCTTTATCGGGCAACATTTGATGCCCTTGAATACTTTACTCCCGAGCATTATTTTTCTAACGACGATGATTGGAAACGACCTGTTGCAAACGCATATGTATTTTTGGAAAGGGCTATTGAGGCTTCGTTAAAGGGCGTGAAAGAAATCTATGCTCATGGCGGGAATGAACTTAGCGACCAACAACAAGGGCAGTTGAAGGAAATGTTCGGGGTGATCGACCATATGGTAACCCGATTTTATTTTGACCTAGAAATTAGAGATAACATAAATTCAAAGCCTGGAAAATTGACTGAGATCCAACAAAAAGAATTTTATTTGAGGTTAAAACCTCTTTTGTTAAAGATTTTGGACAAGTCGATGGAATCCCAAAATGGCCTTGTTATCGCGCCGACTGCGCATCACTTTATGCAGATTCTGAATGGGGTTTTACAGCACGACCCCCAAGGGGCGCTGGAAATGGCGGCAAGAGTTGTTGAAACTAGCAAACAATATGGGTTCAATTTAGATTCGATGGCCGCGAAGGATGTTGTGGAGATCGCTGAAGCTGTTATAAACAATCACAAAGAAATTTTAAAATCCGGCAAACCGATGGAAGACCTACTCGATTTGCTTCAAGCGTTTGCTGTTACTGGGTGGCCTGACGCCAGAAAACTTATTTGGCGTTTGGATGAGATATTTAGATAAAAGAGTTGGTTGCATTTTTTCATATAATTAAATTAATCCTCCTTCTAATTTCCTTAGGGCTGGAAGATCGATGAATATTTAAAATATTAAAGTTAAAAAAAGTCATAATCGAGAGCCTTAAAATGAAATCTAAAAAAAATAGGAAGTTAGAATTTTTTTTATCTGAGGTAAGGAGCATATCCGACAAGGATTTAGCATTAATAATTGAAATGATGCGAGCTTCACACCACATAAATGTTGCACGTAAATTATTCTCTTACTTATTTCCTCCCGACGTGGAAGAGGATGAAACAATGATTTCCCATGCTCAAAATGACGATGTAATTACTATGCTTTTTAATATGTTGGCAAGCCAATTACGTGAAGCTCTAAAGTTATTTTGGCGTTTTTCCGAATCTCAATATTTCCAAACTTTTTACAAAAGTGCAAAAAATAAAGATCGGGCAACTATTGATCAGCTTCTAAAAGAGATAAGAAATAAAGATGATGGAAATAGTTTTTTAAACAAAATACTAATTCCTGTTCGTAATTTAATGTTTCATTATCAAACCGATGATGATAGCGCAAATGTGATTTACTGGATAAATAAGATTCGTGAAGAGGAAAAAAATGGAAAGCCCCATCATCAAACGATAGATTTTGAAACTAGTTACTTTGGGCCGGGTTTTGAGTATGATTCTCAAATATTTTCTAAATATATATTTTTTGGCGCAGAAAAAATGTTCTCAAATACAGACTCGTTGAGAAAATTAGGAGAAACTCAAACTTTTTTTATTGATTCGACGAAAATCATAGTCGCCGATCTTCTTAAAAAGGAAAATATCCGACCAAGAGAATTTGGATGGATACTTAAATATTCGCATGGTTTTAAATAACCCTAAACAAAATTCTAATTATGAATAAGCCATCTCGAATCGAAACCACGAATCTTACCGACGAAGATATTGAAAAAAGAATATTGGAAATCGAATCCGCTTATCCCAGTGGCAATTATCCAATGGCTGCATTTTTAAAATTCACGTCGGATAAACATGTTGATTCGTTGATTAATGATGGGTTGCTTTATATGAACACGGTCAAATATTTTATTGAGCTCGAATCTAAAGATCGGGATTTTCGTGGGGATGAAAACGAATCATTAACTGCAAGTTATGATCCGTCCCATATAAAAGTGAACCTGGCTGGGCGTGAATTAAAAGATCTTGTTGGCAAAGTTGATGTACGTTTCACGGAAGACCTAGAAACAAAAGTTTATTGTCTGACTGTGATAAATCATCATGACATATTAGTGAGCAAAGGAGAATTGCATCTATCTGAGAAATTTAATGGATTTGGGAATAAAGCGGTTTTGATAGAAGGAAAAGATATAGAAATATTCATTGCTCGCATTAAAAAGGCTATTGAGCTGGATAAAAATATCATTCCTGCCACACAAGATGTTGATCAACAACGACTTGCACGCCGAATGGAATACGTTCCGACAACTTACAGTGGAAGAATGGGTATTTTTAGAAAGTATTAAAAGTATGCATGGCAGTTTGAATGGAGGATGGCTTTCAAACATTCGAACCATGAAGGACCATATGAATTGATAATAGGTAGTATCGAAGATATATGCACGGTGTACGAAACAAAAGAATTGTTAAAAAATCCAATTCTGTTATTGAAAAACGACTGAATTCATTTTCCAATCCGCCAATTACTTTAGTAAATGGAACCCTAAGCCCAAAAAACTTGGCGCTTTGTTGGAGTGCAACCTTAGTAAGGTTGCGGTTTATTTGGAAATGTAACGTTATTTTGATTTTTTTCATTTGAGGAAAAGCCGAGGCAAAGTTTTTCATTTGTTCAAATAATAGAATTTTAATCAGGCTTTTTAAATACCGATCTAATATACCCACCCTGCTTCAATCGCTTTTGAAGTTCACTCCTCTGATCCCAAAGAGCCAATTCGTCCTTTTTCCAAGACTGCACAGGTTTGTTTTCAGCAATCTTGACGTAAACCATGTCGTCGATCACCTGTTCAACGGTGCCGATTATTTGCATCTTGATATGTACGACTTGAGCGCCTGGAGCGAAAGATTCGGGTGGCATAAATCCAACTATACCACCCCGAATTGATAAGAAACCAAACGACCCTGTCAGGAAGGTGGCGAGAAGGAAAAGAAATTCCTTTTCACTTTAAAGGGCTTGCTTCTGGCCCTTTTAGAGGTCTATGATTTTCTTGTAGGATTAGAAAGTTAAGGGGGTTGAAGCCCATGAAACTTTTTACTGATTTTGTTCCACACCTTTTGTTTTACGGTTTTTTACTCTTAGCTGCGCTTTTCGTTTTGGTTCTTCTTCTTTGGGTATTAGGACTAACCTTCTCTCCGTTTGTTTGGTTAACGACAAAACTCCTCAAAACCCGTTGCCCTGAGTGCAAGGGATTCTTCAAAAGGAAACTCGTGGATTCGGAAACTTCCGATAAACGAGAAGTTCTAAGAACGGTTAACCGAGTAGACCATGGGGTCCTCTATTCCAACAATTTATTAGCTCTCAACCATGGATTTGAAATAAATCGCCAGGAACAAGTGGCCTTCGTGGAGGAGACTTTTACCCATACTTGGCAGTGCAAAGACCCTGCTTGCGGCCACAAGTGGCAAACCCAAGAATTCCACGGTTATGAAGGCTCATTAGATAGTTAGACATTTGCCTTTCCCGACTATCAAAATATTAACTGTATAATGCCCCCATCATGGCAAACGACCTAGATCGAAAATTCGCACTCCTCAATTTCTTGTCCTCGTGCCAACAAGCCCCGACTTACAAGGAAATTTACAACCATCTTTCCGATTATTATTCAAATGATGAAAGAAAATCTGCCGCGACAGAAAAAATGTTCACCAGGGATAAGAATGATTTGAGCGAAGAAGGTTTTGTGGTGGTCGCCGAAGCAGGGGAAGACGGTCAGGAAAGATATTCCATTCCCAAACACCAAGCATGGCTCAAAAACTTTCAAATGAACCGTATCTGGGCCAAGTCCTTAAGGGAGGCCATTGAAGACCGGGCGATCTCCGGCCAAATGATGACCCAGGGGTTGTTTGCGCTCAAAAAACTATTAGCCTTTAGCGCCCCATTTGACGAAATCCTTCAAGGCGAGCAGAACGAAAACCCCGAAGAAATTTCTCATTTCATGAAGGCTCATGAGGCATTACTCGCGAGAAAAGTCCTCAAAATAGCGTATCCCAACCATCGAGGGATTCCTGAAGAGAGATTCTTTAGTCCCTATGCAATCTTTTTCAGATACGGCAAAACTTTCTTGATCGTGGGTTGCCACCGAACAAAAACTCCCAAAGTCATCGCGCTAGATCGAATCAAAAGTATTTTCATATCCAAGAACCTGAAAGAAAAATTCATTCCCCAGCCTTCCGATTTTGACGCGGACCGCTATATCCGTACAGGCCGTTACGATTATGACTCTTCTTTGGGGACAGTCGTTCGGTTTCGCCTGAATGCCGGAGAAATGGGGCGCGTCCTGGAAAAAAATCCTCAAATGGTGGTTTCCAGCGAACAGGACGGTTCGGTTTTGTGCGAATATTTTGTGACAAGCGAAGAGGCCTTTTTCAGCTGGATGCTCTCCTTTGGAGCCAATAACGAAATACTATCCCCGCCTGATTTCCGTCTCAAATTCAAAAAGCTGATCGAAAAGGCAATTCCATGAAACAAATACCCCTTTGGAAACGCCGGAAATGGTCGATCAATCGGATGTTGGCCTTGGTGGCCGCCTCCAAAAAACAGACCACTTTAGAAAACATTCAAAAAAGATTTGGTCTCAACGCCCGGGATTTGATGGCCATGCAATGGCGTCTCCACTCCGCTTCCGATGATGGCCGACCCCTTTTGGGGGTTAGATCCTCAACCACCCATCAGGGTCCGACAGTCAAAGCGGCAGTGTCCAATGACCTGCTCCAAATGGCCGGATTAAATCTATCCGAAACCTTCTGGGCGGTCCGGGCCTTGAATAGCGCCTATGGCGGTCCCCTTTTTGATAAGGCTCTCAAGGGCATCGCGGCTGAAATGACCCAGGGGAAATGGAAGGAAAACTTTGAAAACTTGGAACGCTTTTATCCCGATCCAAGCCCAGCCGTCTTGTTGCCGGAAGGATGCCGGATCATCGACGCCATCCAGCACAGCCGGTACTTGATTTTCCATTACAAAGGCGGGGAACTGGTCAAAAGGATCGTCAAACCCGTAAGTTTCCGCCAAGACCACCGCCGTTGGCGTCTTTTGGCTTGGGATATTCAAAGGGAGGGTTGGCGGGTCTTTCGATTGGACCAAATGAAAAGGACCAAACTAGGTGAAAAGTGGGCCCCATGGCTTTCAGAGAAGGAATTGAAGGATTTTAAAAACATGGATTTAAGCGTGTTCCGGCCCACCGGACAGGAAGTACAGGTCAAGATCAAAATCCGCCAGCCCGCTTACGACCGATTCAAACATTTGTTCCCGCATACCAGCGTTCCAACCAAGGGTTGGGTGACCTTGACCCTTCCCAGCAATAGCCCCGAATGGGTTGCCCGGCATTTCCTGCCCGCACTTGGTGATGTTCAAGTTCAGGCTCCGGCGGAATTTCGCGACTGTTGGTTGAAAGAAATCAAAGCCGTTCAAGCAATCTACGCTTAACCATCCACCCTTTAAGACCCTTTAAAACCCATAAAATCCCCATGTCCGTGCCTTCCGTTACCATCGAACCATGTCCATGGGAATGCTTGCACTTACCCTACTGATGTTTTTCTCCGGCTGGCCCGGCCTTATTTGGCTAGCGCTAGTGTTTTATATTTTTAGAAAACGGGGCCCTCGGAACAACCGGCCCATTGTTGGTGTCCCTCAATAGCTTCTTTGCGTCATTTGGTTTGGGAAAGTCGGGAATCATGAACAACTTTAAAAAGCCGATGCCAAAAATTATGTGGTTGGTCATCCTAGGGTTAGTCCTTTGGGCGGTCGAAATAGGGGTCCATACCCTGATCGATAGTTGGGTGGCCGAAAAGGCCATCTATTCCCGTAACTCGGCCAGGGATTTTCAGGCCTGGTATTACTACTTCGGCCTCCAATTCAGGCTGGAGGATTTTTTATTGAACACCCGGTTCTATTACAAATCCTTGGGGTACATGGGGTTGGTTTATGTCTTGAACCACTATTTTTTTCCACTTTATGACCCTCTGGGAGGGTTCCTGCGGAGGCATCCCGTTTTCCTGATCCGCACGTCCGCGGCCCTTTTCTTACTTTATCCCTCCCGCCTTCTCACCGAATATTTTTGGTCCAACTTGGGTGACTACGAAACCCTTTGGTGGGGTCTTTTTTATTTCATCCTTTGTTTGGTCTATTTGGGGGCCGAGGCGGGCTTTTTGAGGCTTTATGTGTTATGGCCGGCCCCACAAAAGGGGATGGCCGTCGAAAGGGGGCGCTTATGGGGCCCATGAATAGGCCAGGGAAAGGGTTTTTTGGAGAGGCCCGCGAAGTTTTGGGTCACGACCGCCCTGCTTTTAAACTCCTGCAATCCCGGTCTTTGCGCCTGGGGAGCGGTGAATACTTCTGGTTATTTTTTATGCTTACTTCCTGGTCGTCGGGCCCGTCACGGTCCGGGCCACGACCGAGACCGCACGTTGGTAACTCTAAAAGAATGAGGCGGGGAATGATGATTTGATTTGGGATCCTTCTTTTAAAAAGGGAGGGTTTTGTAACCCAGGGTTGCCGCCGTGGGAGGGTTTCATGCCGAAATGGTCGAGGAAAATCATCAGCGCAAAATTAAAAGATTTTGACGCCAATGAAATAAATCTATCGGGTTCCTATATCCGCCATGTGGACCCAATCTTTTACTGGACAACCCTTTTGTATTTTTCTAGCTGGGATAAAGCCCTCAATTCAGCCGGGATTAATTATAAAAAAGACCTAATGGCCCGTTTATCCCCCGAAGTAAAGAAAAACTTTAAAAAACAAATAGCTAGATTGCGCCGACAAAAAAGAAAGTAATTCCCTTTCGCTATACATATTTAAATACCTCCTTTTCGACCATGTCCGTGGTCCCGGATAGGATAAGTTTTGTCAAAATTAAGGGAGGAAAAAATGGACCCTCAAATGGTCTTCGACAAGTATTTGATGCGGGATGATATGGATGGGGCATTTAACTGGGTTACGGAGAAGCTGGCCTGGAATCCCGATTCCTTTCCACTTCGGGGCATGACGGCATTTGCCTTTAGACTAAACAAACAATATGCCATGGCCCATGTCATGGCGGAGGAAGTCTTGAAGGAAGATCCAGGAAATGAATGGGCTTTGGCTACCGTTTTTTCCACAACTAACCGCCTGGATACCCTCTTCAATCAGTTTTCCTTTTTTGACGACAAGGGTTTCCGCCTGGGCCACGATTGGATAGGCCGATTTCATTGTTTAGGGGAAGAAGACGAGGCAAGGAAAGTCATCTATTGCATCTCCCGGTTTGGATCGCCACAACAAAAGGCTCTTTTATCGGAGGATTGGCTGGTGGATGGGCCCCCGGTCGAATTCGAGAACAACCAGTTGGAAATGAAATTCGATAAAACGCCTTCCCCTTTTGGAAAAATCAAAAACATAAAACCCCGGAAGAAACCATAAGAGGTACTGTATTATTGTCGTGATTGTAGTGCATGTTTTATTGAAAATTGAGAGGTTTCCAGTGGTAGAGGAAAAAATGGTTTGGAATCGTTTATGAAAAAATCCCCATCCGGCATCATCTATTCCGCCACTGACCTTTCCAATTTCCTTGAGTGCGAACACATGACGTCCATGGACCGAATTAACTTGGATCAACCTATGGAAAAATCCGAGGTGGATGAGATGGGGGCGCTCGTCCAGGCCAAGGGTATCGCTCATGAAAAAAACTACGTCTCCATACTAAAAAAGAAACACAAATCCTTCGTCGACATCAATGAAAAGTCCAAAACTCTCGAAGAAAAAAAGGCCGCCACCCTGAAGGCCATGAAAGACGGTGTGGAAATCATCTATCAGGCCGCCCTCTATGAGGGCAACATGGGAGGGTTTTCTGATTTTCTCCGTCGCGTGGAAACACCTTCCGCTCTTGGCAACTTCTCCTACGAAGTTATCGACGCCAAATTGGCCTACAGCGGAAAAGCCAAATTTCTTATCCAGCTTGCCTTTTATTCCCAACTTGTGGGCGGTATTCAAAAACTCCAACCGCAAAAGATGCACCTGGTCCTAGGCACAGGGATTGAACAGGCATACCGGGTTTCGGATTACATCCATTACTACCAGCGGCTCAAAGCCCATTTTTTGGAGGCCTTGGCCCATCCCGATCCCAACCGCACCTATCCCAACCCCTGTGAACAATGTAAATATTGTGGCTGGAATGACATCTGTACTGAAAAGCGGGTAAAAGACGACCATTTATCCCTGGTAGCTAATATTTCACGCGTGCAAATCAAACGCCTCAACGGGGCGGGCATTCAAACCCTTGGGCAATTGGCCGAAAGTCCTCAAGTTCCGGCCAAGCCCAAGCTCAAGATTCAGGAATCGACTTATAAAAGACTCCAGCACCAGGCATCCCTTCAATTTCAGGCCCGGAAAACCGGGGAACGCATCTTTGAATTGCTCGATCTTAAAGAGGATATTGAGGAAGGTCTTCGGGGCTTTACCCGCCTGCCAAAACCCCATCCGGGGGACCTGTTTTTCGATATGGAAGGCAACCCACTGGAAACGGGCGGGTTGGAATACCTATTCGGCCTGCTTTATTTCAAGACCAAGAAGGCGGTTTATAAGCACTTCTGGGCCCACAGCCGGGAAGCGGAAAAGGTTTCGTTCGAGGCCTTTATGGATTTCGTGACCGACCACCTCCAAAAGAACACCGGTGCCCACATCTATCATTACGCCAGCTACGAAAAGACCGCTTTGAAGAAGTTGATGTCCCTCCACGCTACCCGTGAATCCCAGGTGGATGATCTATTGCGGCAAGGAAAGATGATCGATCTTTACCAGGTGGTCCGGGAAGCGGTTCGGGTTTCCGAACCCAGTTATTCCATTAAAAACATCGAACACTTCTATATGAAGGACCGCGACGGGGAAGTGACCGATGCCGGGGCCAGCGTTGTTTATTACGAAAAATGGAAGATGTTGAAGACCCCCAAATTGCTGACGGATATTGAGGACTATAACAAGGTGGATTTGGATTCCACCCAAAAGCTCCGGGATTGGCTTTTGGAAATCGGTTCGGAGTTTGTGGGCGGGGAGAATGTTTCCGACGCGGGACCGATTGATCCCAAGGAACGGGTCAAATCCCAGAATATTCTTGAGAGGGAACGACGCATTGAGGAGTATCGAAAAAAATTAACCGGGGATTTGCCGGCGAGCCTTCTGGATTGGGGCGAGGAAGACCGGGTGAAAGAACTCACTTTTCATCTGATGGATTTCCACCGGCGGGAAGCCAAACCCCAATATTGGGCCCTCTACGACCGTCAGCAAATGACCTACGAGGAACGTTTGGATGATGACTTGTGTATCGCCGGTTGCGAGCTAGTCCGTCAGGGCCCGGTCCCCGATCATCCCGCTTTGAACCAATACACCTATCGTTATCCCGAACAGGAATTCAAACTGAGGACCGGCTCCCAATGTCTCGATGTGGACACCTTGTTGAACCTTGGCGAGATCGAGGTGGATTACGACAAAAAAGAAGTGAGCTTTCAAATCAGCAAAAAAAGGGAAGCGCCTCCCCAAAATATGGATTTCGGCGAAGGTTGGCCTATCCCCACCGGGAAACTGGAAGGGGCGGTGGACCGTTATGTGGATGATTACCTTCTATCCCTTAAAGGCAACGAAAACCGATATGCGGCGGTGACTTCCTTTTTGAAAAAGGAAAACCCTAAGATCAAAGGGCTTTCCAAGGGGAAACCGCTGGTGGAGGAAGACCCGAACTCGAAAACCTGGCTTCCAAAAATCATCGAAACAATCGCTAACATGCAAAAGAGCTGCCTCTTTATCCAGGGGCCCCCGGGCGCGGGCAAAACCTATACGGGTTCCCACATCATCCTGGCCCTGCTGGCCCAGGGGAAAAAGGTCGGGGTCACTTCCAACAGCCACAAGGTCATCAATCATTTATTGGGGGCCGTTGAGAAGGAAGCTAAGAAAGTAGGGCAGGTGTTCCGGGGCGTCAAAAAGTCGACCGGGGGGAATGACGACACCCTGCATATGGGCGAACAGATCATCAACGAGACCACGAATGAAAAAGCCATCGGTAAAATCACCAACGGTTATTGCCAACTCATTGCGGGAACGGCTTGGTTGTTCGCGGACGCTAATATTGACCAGCAGTTGGATTATCTTTTTATAGATGAAGCGGGACAGGTATCCCTTGCTAATTTAGTGGCCGTGGGAACAAGTGCCAAAAACATTGTTCTTCTGGGTGATCAAATGCAGTTGGCCCAGCCCATCCAGGGGGTTCATCCCGGCCAATCGGGCCTTTCCGCGCTGGATTATCTTTTAGAGGGTAACGCCACTGTGCCCCCTGAAAAAGGCATCTTCTTACCCACCACCTTTCGCCTGCATCCGGATGTTTGCGGGTTTATTTCCGAGGCGGTTTATGACGGTCGCCTGAAGCCGGAAAAACGAACGGCGAAAAGGGTCCTCGTTCTGGAAGGCAACGCTGACCCGGCCCTGGCCCCTTCCGGTATTCGTTATGTCCCTGTCCAACACGATGGGTGTTCCCGATTTAGCGAGGAAGAAATCCAGAGGGTTTCGGAAATCTACACCAGTCTTTTGAAGATGTCCTATGTGAATGACGAGGGTGTCCAAAAGCCGATGAAAAAGGAAAATATTCTGGTGGTCTCACCCTACAACATGCAGGTGAATAAATTAAAAGATGTCCTTCCCAAGGACGCGAGAGTGGGGACGGTGGATAAATTCCAGGGGCAGGAAGCCGAGGCGGTGATTATTTCCATGGCCACTTCCAGCGCGGACTTTCTCCCAAGAAACATCGAATTTCTATTCAGCAAAAACCGGCTCAATGTGGCCGTTTCGAGGGCCAAGTGCTTGGCAATCCTATTGGCCAACCCCGCTTTATTGACTATCCCCTGCAAAACCCCCGAACAAATGGCCTTGGTGAACACCCTTTGTTGGGTCGCCCAATAGTCCAACCCTAGCACTGGTCAAAAAGTCCCCTTAAAACCTCATTTCAAAATCCCTTTAATTGAGCCCTTTTGGCACTGTCCGTGGCAGGGATTACTCTGCCCCGTAACCAACACAAAGGGTGGGGTGGAATATGGTTTGTCCTCAAAAACCGAAACAAAAGGAGAGATAAGGAATGAATATTGCCATCATAAATGGTCAACGTACTGCCGCTTTTTCAGGAGGGAAAGCCGCTTGCCCTTTTTGCGATGCACCCGTAATTGCTAAGTGCGGTTCTCAAAGAGTTCACCATTGGGCCCATAAAGGAAGTAAAAGCTGTAGCCTTGGGAAAGAAAATGAAACTGAATGGCACCGCTCGTGGAAAAATAAATTTCCTACCGAATTCCAAGAATTTATCCAATACGACCCATCAGGTGAAAAGCATATCGCGGATGTGCGCACTAACCATGGCCTTGTGATTGAGTTTCAACATTCTCGTCTAGATCCACAAGAGCGTGTGGCTCGAGAACACTTCTATAAGAACATGGTTTGGGTTGTGGATGGCACGCGCTTAAAGAAGGATTACTCGCGCTTTCAAAAAGGAATAGGTAGTTTAATTACAACGAAACATAATGGGTATTTACTTGTGAGCAATCACGAAATATGTTTCCCAGCGGATTGGCTTAATAGTTCTGTCCAAGTTTTTTTTGATTTTTTGGGTGATGGGTTGACCGATCCGACTAATAAACAACGTCAAAATCTTTGGTGCATTCATCCAAAACGTGTGGATGGAAAAGCCGTAGTTACCGAAATGTCACGAGAAAGCTTTGTGGAGATTGCTACTAAAGGGCCCCAAGTACAACATGCACCCGTTCCACAGGCTGTAAGTAATGAGATACTCCGTGTTCCAAGGGTGGCTATAGATCCAAGATTCCTGAAAGACCTCTCTCGGCTCATCCCGGGACTTATTAAAAGGCCGCCTCGGCGGGGTTCTTGGCGTCTTTAGTGAGTCCGGGTGACGTGCGATCTGCCTGATAAACCACAGCGATAACCGCACCCTTGCCTTAGTTTAGGCCCCTTTCAGCATTGTCCGTGCCGGGGGTTAACTTACATTTATCAATGAAAAGCGGAGGCGAAAATGATTTTTTTCGAGCACAAAAAGAATGTGGCGATCAACCTGAAGTCGTGGGATATGACAGCGGAAGTCTATGACGTGGATACTGAAATAATTATTTGGAAAGGGCCGGTGACCCAACAACTTGTTGAATTGCTTCAGGCTTACATCAAAGAAAAGTGGCTTCCGACTGATTTTTACTGGAAGAAAACTAAAAGAACTGAAACGGCCGATGGTCACCGTTTTACGCAATATGCCGTAGATATGAACGACAAAAAGTATTTAAGGGCCGATGTGGAACTGAGGAAAAGAAAAGTCCCGGCCCATGCCAGCGGATGGCAATCCTTCTTCATGGGGCTGGTATTAGGCATGACCAGGCTTACTTTTTGGGAATCAATGGCGGTTTTGATGTTATTCACCGGGTCAAAGAAGAGGGATGGTTAGAGAAAACCAAAGGGTCCTGAAAGGCCAAACCTGTCTTTTTTGTGGGTCAGAAAAGGTGGCTGTCATCCTATGAGGACTTCCAATGCATTACGCAGGTATGCAACAGTTGATAGATCAATGAAAGCTGGTATTGGGTGGGTGCATTGTGGATGAAACAACCAGGGGCCAGGATTTGCGCTGCACCAAGTGTGGAAAAAGCTTTGGGTTTCACAAACCAAAATAAAGACTATTTGTATACTGACAAGGTGTAAGTTTTAGGGCTTTTGGGACCTAGAAAGGTTAAAATCATTCAAATTTTGGTGACTAATAGGTTTGTCATATTTATTGCCTCAGACGGTTCATATGAAAGGATTTTCCAATGGCCGAGCAAACGATCGAATGCCCCAAGTGCCACAAAAAATTTCCCATCACCTCCGCCTTAACCGCCCAGGTTGAAGAGCAAGTTCGCGAAGAGCTAAAAAAAGAGACAGAACAACAACTCAAAGCCAAAGATAAAGAGTTGGAAGGAAAACTCGAGAAAGCCAAAGAAAAGTATGAGGAAGCGGCCCAGCTGGAAGTAGATGAGCTAAAAGGGAAACTCAAAAAAGCAAAGGACGAATACGAAAAGAAGGCCAAGAGGGAAGCGGAGTCCAAATTTAAAACCGAATTAGAAAATCTGCAGGCGGAAGTCAAAGAAAAAGACGCCCAGGTTGACAAGGCTAACAAGGCACAACTTGAATTTCTGGCCAAAGAGCGGGAATGGAAAAGAAAGATCGATGGTCAAGCTTTAGAAACCGCCAAGAAGATTGAAGCGGAAAGATTGAAGATCCAAGAGGAAGTTCAAATGAGATTCCAAGAAGAAACCCGCCTTAAAGAACTGGAAAACGATCAACTGATTAATTCTCTCAAAAGGGCCAATGAAGATTTAGCGCGGAAGCTAGCGCAAGGATCTCAACAGTCCCAGGGTGAAGCTGTTGAGGAAGACATCGAAAATACATTAATTACCACATTTTATAAAGACGAAATTGTCCCTATCAAAAAGGGGGTAAAGGGTGGTGACATCCATCAAAAGGTTAATAACGATTCCGGGAAGCCCTGCGGTTCTATTCTTTGGGAATGCAAAAGGGTGAAAGCTTGGAGCGATGGCTGGATCAGTAAAATTAAGGAAGATCGCCAGATCGTTAATGCCGATATATCCATCATAGTTTCCGAAGTGTTGCCTAAAGATTCAAAAGGTTTTGACCAGGTAGAGGGGGTTTGGATCACCAATTATCAAAATTACATTGGGTTAGCGAAGGCCCTTCGAACCGGCATGATCCAAGTGGCTATAGCGAAACTCCAACAGGTGGGTAAGGACCGCAACATGGATATCCTATTCCAATATTTGACCGGCTCGGAATTTCGCAACCGGGTTGAGGCCATCATGGAGCCTTTTATCATCATGAAGGATGACCTGGAAAAGGAAAAGAGAGCCATGCAGGGCTCCTGGAACAAGCGGGAAAAAATGTTAAACAAGGTGATCGATAACACCGGGGGCATGTATACGGATTTACAAGGGATCATGGGGAAGTCACTACCGGAAATAAAAACACTAGAGCTCCCATCGAGCCAAAACGATTAAATTTAAACGATTATTCCTCGGGGAAAACTTTGATGTTTTCTCCCAATTAAACTAACCTAGTAAAAATTTAAAACTATTTAGACAGTATTGTTTCCAATGAAGGGGTTTTATGGCCATTACAGATAAAATGATTGACCAAGCTTTTTCGGATCTTAGGGAAAAATGTGGTGGTGTCCGTAATGATTATTATGGTCTTTTATATTTAGAAAAGGAGTTCGAAAAGCCTCAGGTTGAAGCAGTTAACAATGTAGCTTTTGGCGGAAATGATTATGGTATTGATGGCTTTTATTTTGATCGCGAAAGTCGGAATTTTTACATTTTTCAATTTAAGTGGTCAGATTCGCACGCTTTGTTCAAAGAGTCATTTCAACGACTGATCAGTGCTGGTATGGAAAGGGTTTTTGGGGCGAAAAAGCAGGACCCGATACAAAACAATATGCTTCTGCAATTGGGTGCATGTCTAAGGGAAAATCAAGAACTTATCAAAAAAGTTTATATTCATTTTGTTTTTAAAGGTGACCCCGAGGAAGCGGAACGAAGCAGTGTTCTAGATAAACTTCGCGAAGACCTCGAAAATAAAAAACACCTCATGGACGACTATTTTGAAGGACGTCCCGTTTCATTGACGATTGAATTTCGTTCCTCCCAAACGAGAAAAGTTGGCGCGGTAAACCATCAACGAAAAACAAGGTCTTATATAGTTGAACTCTCCGAAAGTTTAAATGGCAAGGGCCACAATAATGAAAATATGTTCATCGCTTTTATAAAAATCAGTGATTTGCATAAGATGTTTCAGGATATGGGCATTCGTTTTTTCGAAAGAAACATACGCGCAGGACTTTCGGAATCCGGTGCAGTTAATCGGGCTCTCGACAGAGCCTTTAAACAAATAGTCATCGATAAGATTATTGATCCAGTCGATTTTACTTTTAATCATAACGGGGTTACGGTTTTTGCGGAAAAATTCGAAAAGGAAGATGGCGTTTATAAAATCACAGAACCCCGTCTTTTGAACGGTGCACAAACCATAACAACCTTTGATAGATTTTTAGAAAAAAACTCGGAGAACCCTAAGCTAAAAGAAAACAAAGTATTGCTAGGTCAAATCCGAGTGATTGGTAAAATCATTACGAGTGCATCGGATGATTTTGTTACGACTGTTACAATAAATAATAATCGTCAAAATCCAGTAGAACCATGGAACCTCCGAGCCAACGACATGATTCAATTGGAGCTGCAAGAAAAATTCAAGGACGACCTTTCTGTTTTTTATGAACGGCAAGAAAAATCATTTGAAAATATGAGTGATGAAGATCTTGAGGACAGCGGCATTACTGAAAAAAAGTCCGTTAATATAAAAATTTTAGCTCAAACATTCCTTGTTTCTGATGGGGAAATTGTAAATACATCTTGGATGAGCAAGGTCTTTGAAGATGATCGTATTTATGGTTCTGTTTTCAACGAGAGTCGGTTGAAGGCGGATACTCGCAAGATTTTACTTTGTTACAAAATTCAATATAGGTTACGGAAACTTGCAAACGATATTTATGAAAAGGGGCCAAACAAATATGGCTTTATGAATAAGGCCAGGCCGCTCCTTTGGGCTTTGATTTGCCAAGGGATATTAAATGACCCCAAAGTCGAAGAGATATCAGAAAACTATGGCCGGGACATGACGATTTCGGCAGATTTTACTGATTACTTATCGAACATCGCAAATAATAAATGTAGGCATCTTTTATCAGAATTAGCTTCGCAAAAAGAAAACAAAGAAAAAATTGATGAGGGCAAATTTAGCTTTTTGAGAACTAACAATTCATATAATGACTGCATGGAATTTGCTCATAAACGTTGGAAATGGGTAACGAAAAGACTTAAGTGAAACGGGGCTATTGTGAAGAAATCAGAATTGATTTCGCTTCTTCAAATGAGATTACTTGTCGGTTTTCTGGGCGAGCGGGCGCAATTTTCCTGGTGGCCGACAGCGTTTTTTGAAGCCTCAAGTCAACCATTTTTAGAACCGGCATTTCCTAAAACATTACGTCTCGCCCAATATCATGGGGTGCTTGAAGCTGCCCGGCATCTCCATGATGAACATTTGAACGTCGGCTGTTACCACCTATTTCGTTTTCCGGAAGAGGTTGAACAGGATCTTCACGAACTTATGCGAACAGAAGTTTGCGAGTTAATCATAAAAGAAAAATTCAATAAGAAACAAACTGCTTTGGATACTTTGGTAAGCATGGCCGATATAAAATCGCCTTCAGGGGTAGGTCCTCTAAATGTTGGAAACATTAAAGATGTTGATTCCTCAAAAACATTGAAAGCAATTGCAGGTTCCTACGCGACCGCATTTGATCAAAAAATTAAAACATATCCTTATTTATTGAGCTAAATTTGATCGATACAAAACGTTATAACTCACGGTTAGGCGCCGGGCTCGGGCTCGTTAATGAGACCAAAATACTATTAGAACTTTGGTCACCTGGTATTTCCGCGCTTCAATTGCACCAGATTGCCTTGGAATCAGGAAGATTCCCTACGGTTACCGCACGTCGACTAAAAGATATTGTTGGAGAATGTTTTGCGCCGCGATATTTGGTTTCTGGTGGTGAACCTGCTTTGCATCTAAAGAAGTTTTCGCTAAGTCTTTCAAACCCTGATCTGGGGCAGCTCATGTTAATATTTACCTGTAGAACGCAAACCATACTTGGTGATTTCATCCGCCAAGTTTATTGGGCGCGTTATATGGGTGGATATACAGAAATAACGAACGATGATGCAAGAACATTCGTTGAACGTGCAATGGATGACGGTAAAACAGTAAAACGGTGGCCAGAAAGCACGGTTCGAAAGGTTTCGGCCTATTTGACTGGCTGTTGTGCCGATTACGGTATGCTCGAGCGAGGTAAAAGATCCTCTAGGAAAATTATTCCTTTTCGTATTTCTTCTTCAGTGGCCGCTTACATTGCCTATGCACTTCACTTTTCAGGTATTGGCGATAACGCCTTAATGAGCCATGAAGACTGGCAGCTTTTCGGGCTGACACGTTTAGACGTTTTGGAGGAGTTAAAACGTCTTTCATTGAAAGGGTTGCTTATTATTCAGGCCGCGGGTGATCTGATCCGAATAAGTTGGAAATTTCAAAATATGGAGGCGCTTTGCGATGTCCTCACTCAAGGCTGATTTTGATGAGCTCCGAGAGCGCATAAAGTATGGTAGGGAGCTGGGCCATGCGAGTTTTGAACCTATTTACTACTTGGTTTTTCCGCCAAATCAAATACTTGAACTGAAGCGGGAAATCCCTGCCTGGGTAGCCAAGTTGCATCAAGAGGGCTGGGAAGTCAGCACGTTTTCCATCACCGAAAGTATTTGGGCCATACTTAAGGAAAGCCCATTGTGGCATCTTTGTGTAAATGAAGACAAGTCTGCCCCGTTAGATTGGCAAAGAACCAATAAGGCCTTAGCCGATATTTTGGTTGCAAATAATATTCTATTAAAAAGATTAGAAGATGTACTTCAACAACTGGAAGGAAAACCAAAAGCCTTACTCTTAGTAACTGACCTGGAAGCGCTTCATCCATTTTTACGAATAGGGGCAATTGAAGCCCAGCTTCAAGGGAAGTTTCGTGTTCCGACTGTTTTTTTGTATCCGGGTGTCCGTACGGGTAAAACACGATTAAAGTTTCTGGGTTTCTATCCTGAAGATGGCAATTATCGATCAGTCCATGTTGGCGGCTGAAAAGCGAATAGTTTAAGGAGCCTTGATGATCATTCGAACCCTCTTCGACACGACGAAAGATATTTTCCGTAATATTGAGAAAGTTATCACCTATGGTGCTTCAGAGGAAAGTCGTCTTAAAGCAGAGATATTGGAATATGTGGTTACCGATAGTATCGAAGAACAATTCGAAAAAGTACTCGACCGCATGCAGCTTTCTATGGGTTCGGGTGGGCAAAATGAAGTCGGGGTTTGGGTCTCTGGTTTCTATGGGTCGGGTAAGAGCTCGTTCACCAAGTATCTCGGGCTTGCTTTTGATGACAAATGCACCATCGACGGAACACCTTTTATTAAGTACTTACAAAATCGCCTTCACAAAGCGCAAACCAAAGCACTTTTAAATACAGTCGCACAAAAATATTCATCGGCAGTGGTTATGCTTGATCTGGCGAGTGAAATGCTTGCTGGGGCAACCCTGGAAGACGTTTCTACGGTTCTCTATTTAAAAGTCTTGCAGTGGGCGGGTTACTCTCGAAACCTCAAGGTCGCCGCCTTGGAGCGCATGATTGAAAAAGATGGTAGGACTGATGAGTTGCACAAACGCATTGCTAAAGCTTTGCCAGGAACCACTTGGGCGCAGGTTCAAAATAATCCGTTAGCAATCGATGGTTTGATCCCAAATATTGCCCATGGGATGTACCCTGCGCTATTCCCGGATGTTAAGACCTTTTCCTCAAGCACAGAGGGGTTTTTCCAATTTGAAGACCAACGCGTCAAAGAAATGATAGAGATAGTACGAGAGAAGAGTGGCAAGAAAAACATTATTTTTATAATCGATGAGGTTGGCCAGTATGTGGCAACTCGAGACAACTTGATTCTTAATCTTGACGGACTTGCAAAAAATCTAAAACGTTTGGGCGATGGTAGGGCCTGGATTATATCCACAGCACAGCAAACACTTACCGAAGACGATCCCCGTGCTTCACTCAATTCAGACAAACTATACAAGTTAAAAGACCGATTCCCTATTAATGTTGATCTAGAGTCGAGCGATATTAAGGAAATTTGTTATCGGCGTTTATTGGGGAAATCACCTGCTGGTGAAAAGGAATTAGGAAAACTTTTCGATTCCAATGGCCAAGCTTTGCGGCAAAACACAAAACTTCAAGATGCGAAATTTTATGACGCGGATTTTAGTCGAGAGAGTTTTATTCACCTCTATCCATTTCTGCCTGCCCACTTTGATATTCTCCTTCATCTCCTGGGTGCTCTAGCCAAATCTACTGGTGGAGTTGGACTTCGTTCTGCCATCAAAGTAATTCAGGATGTTCTTAAGGGCGAGGGCGGCACACTGGCCATGGCTGACCAAGAAGTAGGTTGGCTTGCAACTACAGTGATACTTTACGACGAACTCGAAAAGGATATTCGACGCGCATTCCCATCTTGTCACCAAGCTGTAGAAAAAGCGCTTATTCGTTTCCCTGATTTGAAAATCCACCAAGACATTGCCAAATCCGTAGCTGTCCTTCAAATTTTAGGCAATTTGCCGGTAACCGTTCAAAATGTCGCTAGCCTTATGCACCCATCCGTCGATTCAACCTCTCAACTCGACAAGGTACGTAAAGCCGTTGAAGAAATGGTGAAAGATGTTCATGTACCTCTAAGTGAGAAGGATGGAAAACTATTTTTCTTGAGTGAGAAATTGCGTGATATCGAACAAGAACGGGGATCAATTCCACTACGTTCCGTAGATATAAGAAGGATTTTTAACGATACCATGCGAGAAACTTTCGCACCTCTTCCCAGTGTTCATTTACATAGCACGAGGGCCGTAACTTCAGGCTTGAAAGTTCAATCAGGAAGTACCGTTACCAGTCTTGCGGGCGACCAAAATCCGATCCAAACCATTGTCGAATTGGTTTCACCGAGCGATTATGAAACGGCAAAAACCCGTCTTTTGGACGATTCTCGGAGTAGGACTGGCAACAATAATATTGGGTTGTTAGCCCGAATCAATACTGAGCTTGATGACCTTGCCAATGAAATTTACCGTTGCCAACGCATTTCGGAGTTACACCGTAATGAACCAGACCAAGAAGTGAGGGAATATTGTTCTGGCCAACTGGATCGCGCCACCAAGCTTGCAACCCAGCTTCAGAGCAAAATAAAACAAACCCTTCAGGCGGGATCATTTATTTTCCGCGGACAACCGACGGCGGTTTCTGCCCTCGCGGTTGATCTTTTAGAAGCGTCCAAGAAAATTCTTACAGATGTGGCTGAACAAGTCTTCAATCGTTATTCTGAAGCTCCAGTTCGTGCCGATACGGATACCGCTGAAAAATTCTTGAAGGTCGCCAATCCCTCCGCGATTGTTTCGGCTCAAGACCCACTCGGCTTGGTTCAAACTATTGCTGGGCGTGCCTCCTTTAAAACCGATCACAAAGCAATGATCAGCATTCGTGATTACATCGATAGGAATGGTTCAATTGAAGGGAAACGATTGCTAGATGATTTTAGTAATGATCCCTTTGGCTGGTCGCCGGATACAACCCGATACATTTTGGCTGCCATGCTCATGGGTGGGGAAATAAAGCTTAAAGTTTCGGGGCGTGAGGTTACTGCTGCTGGACAACAGGCTATAGACGCACTTAAAACCAACCTCTCTTTCAAGCAAATTGGGGTTTCCCTTCGGGGTGAACGTCCTGATAACGAAACCCTAAGCCGGGCCGCAGAAAGACTTACCGAACTTGTTGGTTTTACGGTTGTTCCATTGGAGCAGGAGATCAGCAAAGCGACAGCCAAAAACTTTCCACGGTTCCAACATGAATATGGTTCCTTGGTGGAAAAACTAAATGGTTTAGGTTTGGCGGGTGTGGAACGTGCCAGAATCCTGATTCAGGATATTGCCGATATTTTATTTACCGATGCTTCGGATTCTCCTCAACGATTGGGAGCTGTATCTTCCGCCATTTATGACAATCTTAAATGGGCCCATGAAGTTAAAAGAGTTCTTGAAAACGGTCTTTCAACGACTTTAGGAGTGCTCCAAGATTACCGTCGTGAAATCGAAGGTTTACCCGATTCAGGTGTTCCTGGAGATTTGAGAAGGGAATTGGCTGAAGATTTGACCATGTTTTCGGACCGCCTCCGAAAAGAAGACTTTTATAAATACGCCACTGACTTCAACGCTCAACTTACTCATTTCCAAAACCGTGTTCGCGAAGCGGTCATTGCTCTTTTAAAACAACAGAAAATTCGTTTAAAAGAAGGAGCGGAAGATTTACAGAGAATTCCCGAATGGTCAGAGCTAACTCAAGAAGAGCGGGGCAACGCTGTTAACCAGCTCGATAAACTGGAATTGAATACATCGGAAGATTTAGCTGGACTTAAAAAGCTTCTTTCCCGCGACTACGATATAAACACAACAATTGAAGAAATTAAACGCCTTATTCAACAACAGGGGCAAAGCCGTATAAGAATTCGTATAGAACAAGAACATGGCATAGCTAGTGAAAATACGTCGAATATAAAAAAATCTATTACGGTTCCTTCAAAGATAACAAAGCCATCCGATCTTGATTTTTTATTGCAACAGGTAACCGAAATCAAAGAACTTTTCAAATTCTATGAAAATGTTGAAATAACAATAACCATACGTGAGGATAAGTAATAATGCCATTTGACCAATCTACCCGTGGTCGACTTCAGCATTTCGTCAATGATGCCCGTGTACTACTTGAAGAGGAATTCACTCGACAATTACAGAACGACTTCGGTTTAGATCCTGTATCTGGTACCATTACCCCGCTGCAGAACCTTCGCCATTTAAACGACGCCCAACGTGAAACGGCGCGCATTTTGAGAGACACCCTTGCTCACTATTGTGCCAGTCAAGAAACTAACTCCCAAGAAGGATTAGCACGTATTGTTCGCGAGCAATCCTTCACGGTTCTTAACCGCTTAGCAGCTCTTCGAATGGCCGAAGCTCGGGGTTTGTTAATTGAATCAATTGGAAATTCGTACCAAGCAAAAGGGTTCCAATTGTATTCAAAGTTAGTCGGAACAGGTTTTGGCGAAACGGGAGATGCTTACCGCGTTTATATCTTCAGTATTTGTGATGAAGTTGCCCTAGATTTGCCTGGCCTTTTTGATCGCTTTTCACCCCAGGGTCGATTATTTCCTCGCAAACAGGCCTTAGAACCACTTATTGAGTTAATCAATCATCCCGAAGTTGCACCTTTTTGGATTGAAGATGAAACCATCGGTTGGATTTACCAATACTTCAATTCCAAAGAAGAACGCAAAGCAATGAGAGATGAGTCACAAGTCCCGCGAAATAGTCGCGAATTAGCCGTTAGGAATCAGTTTTTTACTCCCCGATATGTTGTGGAATTTTTGGTTGATAACACATTAGGACGACTTTGGTTCAACGCGACTGGTGGCCAGACATCTCTACGAGATAAATGTAAATATCTTTTGGTAAAACCTGATGAAAAACCCATTGTTTTAAATAAGTTGCGCGATCCAAGAACCTTAAAATTACTAGATCCGGCTTGTGGTTCAATGCATTTTGGCCTTTACGCGTTTGATTTGTTTATGGTTATTTACCGTGAGGCTTGGGATTGGGAAGATGCCAAGGGTCCTGGCTCTTTAGATGTTTCTTCATTGTCCAATTCCGGATTAAAACCATTGCACCAAACATATTCCAACATGGAAGAATTCATCCGGGATTTGCCTCGCCTTATTATTGAAAACAACATTTATGGGGTAGATATTGATCCTCGGGCTGCACAAATTGCTTCGCTGGCCTTATGGTTGAGAGCCCAAAAGGCTTGGCATGAGGCTGGAATCAAAGCAAAGGATAGGCCGCAGATCGGTCGTGGGAATGTTGTTGCTGCAGTTGCACCGCCTGGGGAGTTGAATTTGCGCAAGGATTTCGATAAAGATCTCGATCCTTTGGCCGCGCAATTATTCGACAAAACCCTCCAACTTCTCAGAGGTTTGCCTGAATTAGGCGTATTGCTTCAGTTTGAGCGAGAACTACCAACAATTATTCGGCAAGTTTATGGGGATGCTGGCGATTTATTAAATGAAAAGGTAACAAAAAGCTGGGAAAGCATCGAACAAGGTTTGCGTAAATCATTGATAGATTTTGCAAGCGCGGAAAGATCAACATATCAAGGAAGGCTCTTTGCTCAAGATGCTCTTCAAGGGTTGCATCTTGTCGACCTTACGAGAGAAGTTTTTGACGTGGTAGTTATGAACCCACCCTTTGGTGCACTTAGTAGTGGGGTAAAAGAACAGCTGATTGATGCATATCCCCGAAGCAAAAATGATTTATTGGCTATTTTTGTTGAAAGGGGATTGGAACTTTTGCGATCTGGGGGTCGCATTGGGGCCATTACTTCAAGAACGTGCTTTTTTCTTTCCAGCTTCCAAAAATGGCGTGAAGAAGTTGTGCTAGGTATTGCAACGCCCGAAGTCATGGCCGATCTAGGGCATGGTGTCATGGATGATGCAATGGTCGAAGCCGCTGCCTATGTTTTGGTGAAGAAAGAATGAGCCGATTTTTGCGTCTCTTGCATGAATCCGATAAAGGGCAGGCTCTTTTAGATGTTTGCAAACATTTGCGAAATGGAGATAAAAATTCACTGTGTTTTGAAGTTTCCCCTAAATCGTTTGAAAAAATACCTGGAAAATCATTTGCTTATTGGGTGACCGAAGGTGTTCTCGGAACATATTCTCGGCATTCACCTTTTGGTGCCGAGGGGCGGGCGGCATGGGTCGGGTTACAAACAAATGATGATTTTCAGTGGCTCAGGCTATGGTGGGAATCAACATCTGCAGAAAGTAATTTGTTTAATCTTCGACCAATTGCAAAAGGCGGAAGTTTTTCGATGTACTATGCTGATATTTACTTGTGCGTCAGATGGGGCACAAGCGGTGAGCTAATTAAAACATGGAAATTAGAGCAACTCAGAAAAGGTTTAATAACGGCAAATAATTCAAAATGTTGGAATGAAAAAGTTTATTTTCGCCCCGGTCTCACGTGGTCGTTGCGCTCTCAAATTGGATTTGGGATGCGTGCTTTGCCAGCGGGTTGTATCTTTGCTCACAAAGGTCCTGCAGCCTTTGTCGATGGTGACGATCCTGATCTGCTTTTGGCTTTGCTAGCTTTGGTCAATAGTCGTTCTTTTTGCTTGCTTGTGTCATTACAAATGGCGTTTGGATCCTATGAAGTTGGTGTAATTCAAAAAACACCCGCACCCAAGCTAACGATTAATCAAAGACAACAACTAACCAATCTTTCGCGGCGCGCTTGGTCGCTAAAATACACTCTGGAGGTGGTTTCGGAAACATCTCACGCCTTTGCACTTCCCTCTGAGTTGTATAGGCGATTAAGCGACTACGATCAAGTAGCAATCAGGGGAGAACTGGAAAAAATCCAGTTTGAAATAGATTCTTTGGTTTTTGACATTTATGACTTTAATGATGATGATCGCCGAGCGCTTGATGGGTTAAATGAATACGACAACATCGCAGAAGCCGACGATGATGCGGATGAAGCTAAAGAAACCGATCAATCAAGTGATGATTCGATACTATCTTGGGCGGTAGGGGTAGCATTTGGCCGTTTTGATTGGCGTTTGGCAACTGGTGAGCGAAAAGTACCATCTGCACCCATGCCCTTCGATCCATTGCCAGCTAAAAGTCCGGGAATGTTATCGGATGCGGAAGGACCTTTTCACGCTAACGTCGGCATTCTTGTTGATGACCAGGGACACCCTGATGATTTGACTCATATCGTGGAAGAGGTCCTTGGTCGGGTTGATATAATTGTTCCTGATAACGTGCGAGACTGGCTGAGGCGAGACTTTTTCATTCACCATCTTCACCTCTATTCCAAAAGTAGGCGTAAAGCGCCAATCTACTGGCCTTTTTCGACGACTTCCGGAAGCTATACAATTTGGACGTACTATCCATCCATCTGTAGCCAGACACTTTTCACAGCCATCAACGACTTCATCGAACCTAAGCTTAAACAGGTGGCTGATAGTACAAAAGATTTGAGAAATAAGGGTTCTGCTCGTTCCCAGGATGATGAAAAGCAATTCGAGTCCCAGCAAGCTTTTGAAATGGAATTGATTGAATTGCGAGATGTTCTTCTGAAGATAGCTCGGAATTGCCAACCCAATCATGATGATGGTGTTCAGATAACCGCAGCACCTTTTTGGCCTTTGTTTCAATATAAACCGTGGCAAAAGGTTCTTAAGGAAACATGGACCAAACTTGAAAATGGGGACTACGACTGGGCACACTTGGCAATGAACTACTGGCCCGAACGCGTACGTGAAAAGTGTAAAACCGATAAATCACTGGCAATCGCCCACTCTGAGGAAGATAAATTTATCGATCCTGATGTAAAGCAGAAGAAAAATCGAGGGGTAGCGAAGAAATGACCACTTTTCTCCGCCTTTTGAATGACAAGGACAAGCATGCGGCACTACTGAGTGCTGTATCCAATGGTGGGGAGCGTGTGTTTGATGTTGATCCGGCAAGCTTTTACTTGATCCCCGGGGCGCCTTTTGCTTATTGGGTGAGCGATGCGGTGCGAAAAACATTTCAACGGCTTCCTCCTTTCGAGGGAAGTGGGAGGACTGTCAAGCAAGGCTTGGCAACGGCGGACGATTTCCGATTCGTGCGTGCGTGGTGGGAAGTCACGACTAACACTGACCGATGGTACGGGTTCGCCAAGGGTGGGGGTTTTTCAAGGTTCTACACGGACATTTCAGTTGTGGTGAATTGGTTTAAAAATGGATTAGAACTAAAAGAATTTTCTGGAAGTGTAATTCGCAACCCGGATTACTATTTTCAACCAGGGATATCTTGGCCACTGCGTGGGATTACTTTCTCTGCGCAAGTTGTTCCGCAAAACTGTGTGTTTAGCGTAGCTGGTAAGATGGCTTTTGCACCGGCGCAAGAGCTGGAAAGTTGGCTTTCTATTTTTAATAGCCGACCATTTGATTATCTGGTTCGTTTGTTTGCTGGCAAAGTTGGGGGTGTTCAGTACGAGGTTGGCCTAATTGGTGGGATTCCGGTTGGGGAAATCAAAAGTGATTTTGAAAGAAAACTTTCTAACCTTGCTCGGCGTGGTTGGTCAATCAAGCGCGAACTAGTTTCGATTGAAGAAAAATCACACGCTTTTCTTTTGCCTTCTGCGCTTCGGTCGCGTTTGTCCACCTACAACCAGAAGACCATTGAATCTGAGCTTTCTCGAATTCAAACAGAAATTGATACTATTGCTTTTGATCTTTATGGTTTTTCTGAGTCTGACCGACTTGCTGCCTTGGATGATGGGGTCGTGCCCGAAGCCGAGGATACTTCCGACGAAGAGATGGACGACGAAGGAGTAGAATTGGTAGATGTATCCGACGGGTTGGTATCCTGGACTATTGGGGTGGCGTTTGGCCGCTTTGATTGGCGTTTGGCAACCGGTGAACGAAAAGTACCACCCGAGCCCAATCCGTTCGATCCGTTACCAGCTAGAAGCCCGGGTATGTTGCCCAATGGGGATAAGCCATTCCATGTTCACTTGGGTATCTTGGTTGATGAAAAAGGTCATCCGCATGACCTTGCCCACCTCGTGGAGGATGTTCTTGGACGGGTTGATGTTCCTATCCCCGATGATATTCGTAATTGGCTTCGGCGAGATTTCTTTTCTTTTCATTTAAAGCATTATTCAAAGAGCAAACGCAAAGCTCCAATTTATTGGCCACTTTCGACAGTTTCTGGAACTTATACACTTTGGATTTATTATCCTACTCTTGGCAATCAAACTCTTTACTCGGTAATCAATGACTTCATAGAACCCAAGTTAATGCAGGTTGCTGACGTAGTAAAAGTATTTCGGGACAAAGGGCGAGCCCGGAATCAAGAAGATGAAAAAAAATTTGAGTCTCAACAGGCTTTAGAACTTGAACTGATCGATTTGCGTACCAAACTACTCGAAATAGCCCCAAGGTATAAACCCAGTAATGATGATGGCGTGCAAATAACTGCAGCACCTTTATGGCCCTTGTTTCGCCATAAACCGTGGCAGAAAGTGCTCAAAGATACATGGGAGAAGCTTGAAAAGGGGGATTACGACTGGGCTCATTTAGCCATGAATTATTGGCCGGACCGTGTAAGGGAGAAGTGTAAAACTGATAAGTCCATTGCCATTGCTCATTCTCTGGAAGAGTTATATGTTGATCCCGGAACCAAGCCCAAAAAAACTAAAAAAACCACGGTGAAAAAATGAGTATTGCAGAATTTATCCGTGAAAAGGTTCTTAAACCACGGCTGAAAGAAAAAGGATGTCTTGTTGTTTACGACGCCGATAAACGTTTCCGAGAACAATGTTTTGATCTGGCCTCGGATAAAATAAAAGTTGTGGATGCCTCTATAAGTAGTATTGAAAGCCGGGAAGCGGCGTTATTAGGGCTCAAACAATTAGGCAATTCTCGCCCCCTGTTTAACGGCATCTTAATTTATGTTCCTGCACAAAAACCCGTTTCAGATGAACAAAAGCAAAAAGATCCTTTTGCACTATATGCTGAATGTGGTGCGGTGTTTCCCCAAAACGATGGTGATGAATATTTGAATATTTGTCTACGTGCCAAACCGGACCATGGAACAGAAATTCGCAGGGTATTTAGCGGAACGCCAGCCGGGCCCGGCTTTGCGGTAATTGACGCAATCGGCGGGGGTATCGGTTGGCCACAATTGCGTGCCATACTTAAAGTTGACTCTGTCCGCGAAATTCTCGAAGCACTTCTTGTACCGACCGAAAGCCAAATTGAATCCCTGAAGAAACAAGAGGGGTGGGTCCAAGAATCTCGCGACTTTCTTCGAGCAACCTTAGAAATGAATGTCAAAACCCGATCAAAATCTTGGGAATCGCTTGCTGACGAACTATGGCGTTATATTTTATTTAGTGAATTTGTTTTTGATTTGCCGGTTGAGTTACCAGAAAGCTTAAAAACCGTTCCTCATTCGCCAAAAGAAGCCAGGCCAATCATTGATGATGTTTGTGATCGCTTAAGAAACACACAAAATTCAATCTCCGCTTATATCGAACGTGCCGAAGCCATAGAAGGTGAACTTAAATTGGCGGTAATTTGTGGTGCGATTGAAGATTTAGGGATTCGTGATACTTTTCCATTTGAAGAACGCACCTATCTAAAAAAAGCTGTTAAAGGCATCTTGGCCAATGAAACCGATACTACCCGCCTGATTCTGACGAGACACCAAGCCTCAGTATGGTTGGGAAAAGGGGAGATCCAGGCACAATGGGAACTAGTGAGGTCCGCACTCGGGTTGGTTGAAGTTTGCGACGACTTAGAACGTCAATTACCTGATCACACTCGTACCCAGGCCGATTTGCTTGACTTCTATATTGTTAGCCTTCGAGAGGCTGATCGTCTACAACGCGAGTTTGAACAGGCAGTAGGTGAGTTCGCCGACCAACACGAATTTATGAATGATATTATTAAACAAGCGCGCGCCCGATATTCTCGATTGGCCGAAAAAGTTCAAGTCGTGTTTATAAAGCACCTAGAAACAACTGGTTGGCCACCGGCGGGTCGATTTGCCAATGCTGATGTTTTTGATCGTTTAATAGCGGATCGACTAAAAGAGAATGGCCACAAAGTCGCCTACATTATGGTCGATGCTTTGCGTTATGAGTTGGGGGTGGCCCTGGAAAAGAGGCTTTCGGAAGATGTTTCAGTTGAAATTCACGCGGCTTACGCCCAATTACCCAGTATTACCTTGGTGGGGATGGCTAGTTTGTTACCAGCGGCGAAATCTAAACTAAAGATGACTTTCGAAAATGAGTCACTTTTACCAAAATTGGATGGAATTCCTGTTGGGAATGTAAGCCAAAGAATGAATGTTCTTAAAGGTAAATTCGGCGATCGTTTTAAAGAATTAGTTCTAAATGACTTTGTTCGAGGTAAGCCAGATATCCCAGCGGTTGTTGATTTACTTGTACTTCGATCTACTGAGATCGACAGTCAATTGGAGAGTAATCCAGAAACGACATTAGAATTAATTCCAGGGACGCTAAATCTGATTCGGGTGGCTATAACGAAGCTTCGAAAGATGGGTTTCAAAGAGGCGGTCATTGTCACGGACCACGGTTTTTTTCTTAATGCCCAGGCCGAAGCGGGAGATGTATGCTTAAAACCACAAGGCAATTGGAAGGTTAATGAACATGATCGGTTATTACTTGGTGATGGAACCTCGGACAGCCATAGTTTAGTGCTTGGTTCTGAAAAAATAGGTATTCACGGGGATTTTGCGCAGGCCGCACTGCCGCGGACAATGGCTCCTTATCGTGCAGGTCATTTGTATTTCCATGGGGGGGCGTCCCTTTCGGAAGCAGTTGTTCCAATTCTTGTGGCTCATCTTGATTCGGGGGCACCGGTTGAGGCGCCAAAGGTTGTATTTGAACTTAACTACAAGAATGGTGCGAAAAAAATAACAACGAGACTCCCGGTAATAGACGTAATAATGCATTCGGATGATATGTTTTCACAAAGTACGAGTGTCGAGATTTTGCTTGAGGCTCAGGATAGCAAAGGGAATGTGGTGGGAGAGCCCCGCCCTGGAGGAGAAGTGAATCCGGCGACCAGAACGGTTACAATGATGCCTAGTCAACGAAAGCAAATTGCTTTGAAAATGAACGATGATTTTAGGGGTAAATTTACGGTGAAGGCCATTAACCCTTCGACGCTTGCGGCTTTTTGTTCACTTACTATTGAAACGGATTATACGGAATGAACGAAATGGACGAATTAGATAACAAATTAAACTCGAAATTTGACGGTAAAGTACTTCGCAAAGATTTACTTCACCGCATTAAGAAGGGGACCAATGTCCCAACTTTCGTTCTAGAGTTTCTCCTAGCCAAATATTGCGCGAGCAATAACCAAGCAGAAATGGATGCTGGGATGGAAGCGGTGCTTTCTTCCTTGCGCGAAAACTATGTTCATCCAGATGAGGCCAACGCTGCCCAATCAAAAGTTGCCCTCAAGGGAAAACACAAATTTATTGATAAAGTGCACGTTCGTTATGTTGAAAAAGAAAAACGCCATTGGGCATCATTAGAAAATTTCAATTCACAACGTATTGCGATTGGTGAAAAGTTCTATCGTGATAACGACCGTCTCCTTGAAGGTGGTATTTGGGCAGAAGTCACCTTATCCCACAACGACATTAAAGATGATGACTATGCTTTTTATATAGAAGACCTGAGGCCCATTCAACTTTCCAAATTTGATTTTGTTGCTTACTCCGAAGGTCGAAATGCTTTTACCCGGAATGAATGGTTAGACCTCATTATGCGATCGGTTGGATTGGAGCCTTCCAAAATTACCCATCGAGTTAAGTTGCATTTCATTGCACGTCTCGCCTCTTTAGTTGAACCCAATTACAACTACATCGAACTAGGTCCCCGGGGAACAGGCAAATCCTATTTCTTTAGCGAGTTTTCACCCTATGCCACTCTTATTTCCGGCGGTCAAGCGACAAAGTCGACACTTTTCTATAACAATGCCCGGCATAAAGTTGGTCTGGTGGGATTTTGGGACACAGTTGCTTTTGATGAAGTGGGGGGGATTAAGATTCGTGATCAGGATACTATCCAGATCATGAAAGATTTTATGGCCAATGGGCGCTTCTCTCGCGGGGCAGAAGTTATTGCTGATGCTAGTTTAAGTTTTGTTGGGAATATCGATTTATCTGTCCAACAAGTCGTTAATTCGACCGAGTACGACCTTTTTCAACCTTTGCCTCCTGAGTTGGATCTAGCAGTAATGGATCGTTTTGCCGCTTTCATCCCAGGTTGGGAAATGCCCAAAAACAGCAGTGAGTTTTTAACAAACCATTATGGCTTTATAACCGATTACCTGGCTGAGGCTTTCCACTACCAATTCAAGCATACCAATCGCTACGAAGAGGTCAGCAAACGAGTAAAACTTGGTAAATCAGTCGAAGGGCGTGATGAAAAAGGCATCAAAAAAACCCTTTGTGCTTTTTTAAAGGTGCTCCACCCTAATAGTGCGCCAACGGATGAAGAGTTTGAGGAATATGTAACCTATGCCACTGAATATCGGCGCAGGGTGAAGGAACAAATGAATAAGCGTAAACCCGATGATGAGTTTGCGAACATTAATTTGTCTTTCTTCAAAGCTGGCGGTGGGGAAGTTGTAGTTTACTGTCCAGAGTCTAAAGAGGCTTCTGCAACCCAACAACCGGCGCGTAGAAAATTAAAAGGAAACAAGGGAGAATCGACTGAACGGGTTGAAAAAGCTCGCGCAATAGAATCTCCAGAAAAACCGGGTACTTCAAATAATGGAATAACTTCCGTGGTGCCGAAGGAAATTGAAGAAGCAAAAGAACAGCACTTCACGATTTTGTATGGCGCGACAGGTCACAGTTACGAATCGATTATGGGGTCCTATTTGCAAGGTGCCAAGACAGTTGTCGTTGAAGATCCCTACATTCGTTTACAACACCAAATCCAAAATTTTGTTCGTTTTTGTGAAACAGTTCTTAAGTTTGGAACAATCAAGAAAATCAGTCTTACGACTTGTTACGACGATAATACCCAACAGGCAGAAATCGAAGAACGGCTTGGAGAATTAAAACAAAGTTTGCTTGAACAGGATGTCGAGTTGGAAGTAAAAATGAACTTAAACCTACATGATCGAGAAATTACCCTCGACAACGGATGGGTTATAAAAATTGGTCGGGGCTTAGATTTTTACCAGAAACCAGGTAGTTGGTTCGAGGTTGGCGCAAACGACTTGAGCCTGCGCAAATGCCTGGAAACCAAAGTCGATATTTTCAAAGCATAATTAAATGAAAATTGCCATTTTGGGTTGGGGATCATTAATTTGGGATCCAGGTGAACTCCGTTTTCAAAGCAGTTGGAATCCGACTGGTCCCTTGTTACCTATTGAATTTTCTAGAAAATCCTCTAATGATCGTCTGACATTGGTGTTGCATCCCAAACAAGAATTACAACAAACATATTGGGCCTTAAGCGATAAGGCATACCTTAATGAAGCCATTTCAGCATTAAGGCATCGGGAAAAAACTTCAGAAAAATATATCCATTATTTCTCTAAAAATGGAACTGCCCACCCTGGTATTGAGAATTATATAAAAACTAACCTGGAAAAGTGGTTTGGAATGAACGGTGATTTAGATTCGGTTATTTGGACTGGATTACCATCCAATTGGGAAGGTGCATTTACAGATGAAAAAGCTGTCGATTATTTACGGGATTTAATTAAGCAAAACCGGGCAGAAAACGCAAAAAATTACATAATTAAAGCCCCACCACTGATCAGAACCAAAGTTCGCAAAAGGGTCGAACAAGAATTTGGTTGGTTTTCTCAATAGATCTAGCAGATCCTTTAACCCTCCAACCATTTTGAATCCCCTCAACATCCCCCTTTAAACAAGCCAATTTCGGCCATGTCCGTGGTGCCAATTATTCTATTGTTGTAAGAAAAAATGCAAATAGAAAGGAGAGGTTCTAATGCATCACGGATTTTTTGGTTTGGTTTTGTTCGTAGCCGTTGTTTTGCTTTTGGCGGTGGCTATCGGCGAAAAAAAGTCTTAACGGTTTCATACAGAAGATTTCATGAGGATGAAAATAGGCGGATTTAATCCACTTGCCCTGCCTAGGCCCCGGATCGGTTCGAGGGTTAAAAGGGACTAAAAAGGAGATGTAATATGAGCAACAAAATACCGTTCGAGAATTTTGAGGACCTTCACGAAGGCATGTCTTTGGCGTTAAATTATTACAAACGCGAGGTTATCGCCTACGCATTTATTCCAAAGCATTTGGATATTCCCGATAGACCAGAACTGAGAGATTTCCCCCGGGATATCCTCTTTGCCGATACGTTTTATTTTTCCTACAGTGATCCGGAAATACGACTCGCCCTTTATGAGCCGGATTTTTCCACTTTTGAGTCAAAAGACGGCAATAAGCGGTTGATTTACCGAAACGCTCACCATGGGGCCAGCCAAGTGAGGATAATAAAAGAAGATGGCGGCATTTACTGGGGAGTGAAAATGGTCAATGGAGTTGAAATCGGTATTTCTAGTGGAGAAACATTGAAAATTCTTTTCCTATACTTGAGCTTGCATCAGATCCATAAAGGCGAGGCTTTCGTTACCATGCTCGGTTCAGAAATACTCAACAACTTCTCGCAGGGATGTAAGAAATGGGGCAAGCAGCGGCCCGACTCTTTGTCTAAGTCGGATCGGGATGAAATTAAAAAATATCGAGAAAAATCAAAGCATGAACCTAAAGAATTTCTTCCCCATCTTGCCACGTCTCTTTGCAACTTCGGCTACCGTTTAAGTAACATGGGGCAAAAGGAGGAGGCGTTAGAAATAACTCAAGAAGCGGTAAATTTATGCCGCGAATTAGCAAAAAAAAATCCTAAAGATTTTCTCCACTGGTTTGTCTTTAGCCTTAACACGATCGGAACAATATTGAGTAGGCTCGGACGGCAGGAGGAAGCCTTGAAAGCCACTCAAGAGGCGGAGGAAATGGAAAAACTCGAGGGAAAGCCTAAAAGGGTTTATACGGATTACCGGGATGAAATTAACCGAATCCTCGTCGGGGACATTGGCCTAATCCCAGGAGCAACCCTCGATAAATCCCGAGGGGAATACCAACTCCCCCCGGTGGTTAGTTTAGGAAATGACCTGATTCTTCCTGTTGAACGGACCTTAAAATTAAACTGAAAGCGAGCAAATTTAATGTGGGGGTGGGTCTAATGATGGGTCAATTGCCGAATACACCGCTTGATATTATCGGGGATGTTCATGGTGAACTCGATGCGTTGCTTAATGTCATTAGGAATTTAGGTTATGACGATAAAGGGCGGCACCCAGATGGCCGCAGCCTCGTATTCGTGGGGGATCTAGTAGACCGTGGACCAGATAGTCCTGGAGTGGTGGCACGAGTGCGCGATCTGGTCGAGAGTGGCCGTGGGTTCGCGATTATCGGCAATCACGAGCTGAACTTACTAAGGGGCCTGCATAAAGAGGACAATCAATGGTTTTGGGAAGGCTCAAAGGCGGAACAAGAAAGTATCCTCCAATTTTTTCGCGCCCTTCCCCTGGCTTTGACCCATGAAAAACTTCGGGTAGTCCACGCGGCCTGGTATGGCCCGGCGGTGGAAAAACTGGAAGCTTTTAAGGATAAGGGGTCCATCCAAGAGCTATTCCACGAACTAGAAGCTGGGATAAACGCTGAACTCCAAGCCGGGGGTTGGGTGGAAAGGGAAAAGAAGGAAAAGGACGAATGGGGAAAAAAATTGAAAGACCGTCACCAAATGGTTCCCATGCTTCCAAATTACCGATACTGCGGGGAGGCTCGGCAGAACCTGAACCCATTGAAGGCCCTCAATTCAGGCCTGGAGGGTCCGGCTGAGAAGCCCTTTTGGGCCAGCGGGAAATGGCGGTTCCTGGACCGATTGAAATGGTGGGATGAATATGAGGAAGGAACCCCGGTGGTGGTGGGCCACTATTGGAGGCAGTACCTTCCTTTCGCCAAGAGTTGGGTGGAGAAGGATGACCCGAACCTTTTCAAGGGGATCGAACCGACCGCCTGGGTTGGGAAGAAGGGCAACGTTTTTTGCGTGGACTACTCGGTAGGCGCCAGGCCAAAAGAACGACTGAATGGCAAAGCCGGAGAAAAAACAAAGCTAGGCGCTTTGCGGTGGCCCGAGCGGGAGTTGGTACTGGATACGGGGGAAACGGTTGCCACCCAAGGCTTTGAAAGTCCTTAAAAAAATGGAAAATTCCTCTTACAAATTACTCGAACCCGTCCAATGTAAACTTTGGAATAAGGGTTATTTAAACGATGATGAAATAAGGCATTGGTCTTTTAAGCCTTTGAGGGAATTTATTGATGAAAGCCACATGACGCGATCCTTGTTGAAATGTGATGAATGCGGCCAGCTTTATTTTTATGAGTTTTATGAAGTAATGAATTTTGATGGTGGGGATGACGATATTTTTTACAAATACATTCCGGTTGAATCAGAGAAAATCGCAGAAGAAATGTCGAAAATGTCCCCTTTGGCCTTGGCCATTTATACCCCCCAGCTTCAAATCAATTTTCCTCCGCCCAAAAACAAATCACAGCGTGGATCAAACCTGATTTCAGTTGGTTGGATAAAGTAAAACCCGGAAATAATTATTATTGGTTTTGAAATCTGTCTTTATCAGAATTTTTTATTTTTTGGGGCCGACCAGGCCCCTTCCCGTTTGTTTTTGGTTCGTAAAAAAATTCGCTTATATGGCAATCCAAGGCGGCCATTAAACGGAAAAGATTCCGCAAAGTTATGTTTCGATTCGTTTCAAACCTTTGACAAACCTTTAAACCAATGTCCAGTTTTTCTGCTAAACGGGCCTGGGTAATCCCTTGTTCACTACGGATCTCCCCGATTCTTTGGTTTACCTTTTCGATCGCCTCCTCTATCCACCTTTCGTCCATGCCATGATTATGCTTAATCCCTAAACCGGGCAAAACCACCTTATAAGGTAGTTTTTTTTACTCGAAATATTTTTCATAATTTCCTCCGAAAGAAATGAATTAAAAGCCATTCGGAGATTTGAACATGAATAAGCATCTGTTATCGGTTATTCTGGTTTTAGTATTTGCCATTTCCATATTGCTAACTTCCACAGCCTGCAAAAATACCGGTCCCTCAAATCCTTACGACCTTCCTTTCACCCCCACGCCGACTCAGATTGTTCATATCACGGGTCCCGTTAATGTTTTTGTCCAAGATAAAGGATTGGCGGTTCCAGGTCTGTTAGTCCAAGCGATACCGCCTTCAGCGGTCACTGTTTATAGTCAGGCTACTACCACAAGCGGGATAGCGACTTTTAACCCGCCTTACTTGGAAGTGGGGAACTGGACTTTCGTTGTTCCTGCCCAAACCCCTTTTCCTTTCGCCCCGAGCACAATCACGATGCCCGTATCCGTTGCCAATGAAACGGCCAATTTTAGTTCCGCCGGTGCCACCATCTATTTGACGCCCACCGTGCCCGAATCCTTCACATCAACCACCCCTGGGTCGCCCTATACCTACAACATGATTTATAGCCAACCAGGAAATCTGTTTATTCCTTCCAAAATTGCATTTTCAAAATTTCCTACGAATTGGAGCGGGGCCTATGGCCCGGCCACGATTGGTTTTGGAAACGCAGATACTGCATTTGTAACAATCGCGGGGGTCAGTTGTGTGGACAAACAACCGAGTTTTGCGGTTACTGCTCTCGACTTTGAACCGACACCCTATCCCAGAGCCGGTAGCTCACCTCAGACCATCACAAAAGGGTTTACCTCGACAGTCACAGTTACCTGGACGGTGACCGGGTTAAATTCCGACTATTGCAATAACGGTACGGCCATTGGAATCGTTTATGGAACATTGACCGTTTCTACCTCAAACGCCTGCTCTTCTTCAGCAGTTGTTTCGGTTTCCATGAACGCGGGGAATTGTTGTTACAGCCAGTTTCAATCACCCAATGGGAATGTAAGTGGTGCCAATTGCGGTGGCGGAGGGGTCAATTTCGGGCCGGGGTCTTATAACTGCACGGTTCTTAGCGGGGCTACTTGGGGACAGCTCAACTGTTCCTTCAATGGTGTTTCTAAAACCGTGAATGTTCCAACGGGGGGATCGGTCCAACTTTTAAGCACCACTTATTAAAAAGGACTCCCGAATGAAAAAGATTTTATTTTTGATGTCTTATTTGCTTTTAACCGGTTGTGAAAAGGGGCCAGCAGGGCCGACGGGTCCTCAGGGTCCTTCAGGGACCGGAACCCCTGCCTATTCGGCTCAGTTTGAAAACGGGGTATATCCCGATTCATCCTATTCAGGTTCGGATACGCATTGGCTGGACGGGGCCAACTCCAATACGGCGCAGGGAACAGGGGAAATTAAAGTCGCTACGGGAATTACAACCTCAAACGTTGCTTTGGGGCTTATCCGGTTTGATCTTTCCTACGCGGTTCCGATAAATGCCACCATAACTTCCGCAAGCATCCAATTAACGACCAAAACAACTACGAGCCTTTCGAGTGGAACTTATGTAATCGGGGTTCATCAAGTCATCCCACCGCCAGCAGGTCAGGTTCCATGGAATGACGCAAGCACTTGGAATGTCGTGGTTGCGCCTTTTGGATGGAATGGGGGTTCAAGCTCCGCGATTACGGCGGGAGCGGACTACAACTCCACGTCTATTGACGCGGTAACAGTCACTTCCGTCCAGGTCAATTCAACCCAAGTTCTTTTAGCCTGGAATCTCAACCCGTCTGTGGCCCAGGTATGGGCCAGTGCCTCCAACAACAACTATGGGGTTTTGATCTCCCCCGAACCGGAAACGAGTGGAACACTTTCGGGATTTATTTCCTTTTGGGACGACACCGGAACCAACCAGCAGAAACCAAAGATGCTGGTTACCTACACCATTCCATAAGGCGGGAATATGAAAAAGTTAATTTGGATTTTAGTTATTTTTGTTTTTGCAAATGCTGGAACGGTTTTCGCAAAGACCAAACCTAAAACTACCCCAACTCCCAGCCCGACAACCACCCCGGTTCCCAAACCCAGGTGGGTTCCGCCCCCCCATGTGGATAACGACTCCAAGGCGGTCAATGCCACGGTCGCGGCCCATTATTCCAATGATGCTTCCGGGTCATTGGGTTATTCCTTGGTCGACTTTTCGGCGGTTCGGAAACTCGATGAGAACGACGTTTCAGCCCAAGGGACGGTTAGGGTCACCAAATCCTTTTCCAGCACCGACTTTGCCGACACGGTTGAATTAAGGGAAGCGAATCTTTCCCTTTCGGAACCTTGGATTGAGGCCCGAATCGGACGGATGGATATGACCGATATCGTCAGCACGACCCATTTTTTCGGACGGTATCCCTTGATGGGGGAAAGAAGGCTGGATGGGGTCAAGATTTACATACCCTTCAAGTTCTTTTTCGGGGTTGAAGACTATAAAGGCGTTTCCAGCCCACCGACTTCGTTGAGCTTTTTCTATTTCCCGACCCTGCTTTCCGGCCAAAACGCCAACCTTGATGGTTCCCAAGGGTTTTTCATGGGCCAAGCTCGGATGAAGTTGAACTTCGGGGATCTACGAACACTTCTTCTTTTTAACTTAGGGGAAAGTTCCTCGGATTATTTCCAATATTCATCCTTAAGCGGAAACCCCACTTATTCCATTTGCGGAGAAGCCAATTTTTCTAAGGATTACACCCTTTACTTCGAGTATGGGGTTGAGGACAGCGCCCATTCAGGGGATACCAACGCCTTCACTTTCGGGGGCAGGGCCGAACATCTTTTCACTTGGGAATTTATTTCCTTGGACCAATTGACCCTGGAGGCCCAAGTTCCATTGGCGAATAACCAGGCCAATCCCTTCACCGGAGGAAACGGCATCAATCCTTCCTTGGCAGGGTTGCCGCAAACGGCTTGGTATGGAAAGGCGAGGTTTCGAATACGATCCATCTTCATCGACTTCAATATTTCCAATTCCATGAATGATTTCACCTTGGCCCGGTTGAATCAATCGAACATCAACACCCCCTTGCCGATACCAGTTGGGAAAGGGAACGAGACGGATGGCCTTCAAGTTCCCTTGTCATCCAATAATTATAACAACAGGGTTTTCAGCGTGGATACAGGGGTGTCTTTTTGAAAACCATTATTCTTTTAATATCCTTTACCGTTGCCTCAACCGTTTTCGCGGACGTGAATCCATTCATGGCGGTCCGGGATAGAGACCAGTGGGCCATTGAACAGGTAATGGAACATAGGGTGCCGGTTGAACCCCAGGCACAACCATTGAACGATCATTCATCCAAAGGGAAAGGGGCTAAGAAAGCTCGTTTGGGACAAATTACCCCTACGTTCCAAGTCCAAAACTATAAATTTCAAACCGAAACAGACCAAGCCACGATCAATGTGGCTCTAACCGATTTCGGCGGGTCCTTTCTCATAGATGTCACCAGCGATCAGATCATCCAGGGCTGGCTTTTGAAAAGGCAATCCAGCCGCGAAGCCTTCCTCAAGGGAGGAGTTCCACCGGACAACCCTTATCAATGCCGAATCCGGGTGGACCGCCCTTATATCAGGGATTTTGGATTGACCATTTATGTCACCCAAGACTCGGACCCGGCTTTTATCCAATTGTTTTAAACCCGTATTTTCGGAAGGAATAAAGATGAATAAAAAACCGGAAATGATTTTGGACGAGATTTCGGAAGAAGAAAAAAGCGGGTTGCACCCGTCCTTTTTCCAATGCCTTCCGACCCTCATATTCCCTTTCCTTATATTCATACTTTTGCCATTTGGGACGAGGCTTTTTATCGTCGTTATCTTTTTCTTCTACTTGGAAATCTGTTTTTGGGTCTTCGTTCGGTTTTACCTTTCAACCATCCATTACGTTGCTTGGCCCGACCGGGTTGAGAAAAGAACGGGCATATTCCAGCGGGATTCAAAGTCCATTCCCTGGGATCAGATTACCGAGATTTCCTGCAAGCAAACCCTCTTCCAAAGGCTTTTCAAGATCGGGGATATTTTCATCGAAACGGCGGGTGGCAGAGAATTTCAAATTTGTTGGGCCGGGGTTAAACACCATGAACAAGTAGCCAACTGTCTTTTCGCCATGAAAAAGGGGGCCGGATAATGAAATATTTAATTTTCATTTATTCCTTTGCCATATTTTTAGTTTTTCAACCTTTGTTGGCCGACACGCCCACAGATGATGGGAAAACCCAAGAAGCTTTGCGGGGTAACGTCATTGATTTTAGGGATTGGCTCATGAAACAGCTTTCCCAATTTCCAAAAACCTCCCAAGCAAACCTAGTTGTTCTTCCCAGAAGGTATGCCTCCATCCCACAGAAAAGCCGGGTATTCACCGCAAACCAATACAACCAAGCCGCCAAATCCGATTGGGTGAAAGCCCAGGTCATGCAGGGTCTTTCCACTTTAAGCCAGCAACTTGCCAACACCGCGGGGACGGCCTTTAGCACCCAAAGCGTGAGCCAATTACAGCAAACCGCTACCCAGTTAAAACAAAGCGAAGACCCTCAATTCCAACAGATCGGAACCCTTTACACCCAGGAAGCCCAAGCTTTGCAGGGGGGAAACATTCAGGGGGCCGACCAAGCAGCGAACCAGGTTGCCGCCGTTCCCCAACCTTATGTAGCTCCTGGATACCAGCCAACCCAACAAGAGAGCGCCTTGGCCCAGGCCTTCAACCAGGTCATCGGGGCGGTGATCGCGGGCCTTGGTGGAATTTTAGGAACCATTGCTGTTTCCCAACTATTGCAAGCACTTGGAATTCCCAATCTGAGTTCCCTTTTGGGGACAGGCCAAGCCACGGGGACTTCCCTTGCTATGGGACAGAATCCGGGAGTCGCCATGAACAATGCCGGAGCCAACGTAGTTCAAACCGGGGGAAGTGCTGCCCTTCAACAATTGGGAAGCGTCAACGTGAAGCAATTGCAAAACCAGGGGTCGGCCAACGCAGGCGGGGCACCGCCAGCTCAATAACTTGAAGGAGTTAAACCATGAAGAAATTTAACAGTTTGGTTTTGATTAAAACGATAAGGATTTCAATTTGCCTCTTCCTTTACGCAAGTCAGGCCCGGTCCCAGGCATTGACTAGTATGCCGGAATTATCCCCGGTCAAACTCATCATCTTGTTTCTTCTGGACGCTTACGGTCTTTGGAAGATTTTGCAATGCGTCAAAAACGTTCTCGACCATTTGGCCGATTCCAGCAAAGGGGACCCAAGCGCTAAGGAAAGGGTTTGGGGAAGTGTACTTGCCATCGTTGGAATCCTTATGGTGGGGGTTGTTTTGAACGTCGTTATTCTCAAGGCGGGTGAATTCGGGGCGAAACCGGTAAGTTCCGTTTTGTCCGGTAATTAAATGGGCAAGCAACTACTTTTTTTTATCCTTATATCCCTTTTGGTGGCCCCTAAGGTTTTTGCCATTTCGGTTTTGTCCACCGATAGCGGCCCTTCCCAACAGTCCATTAAACAAGGGGTCTCGGATGGGATCTTCGATACGATGGCGAAACACGCCGGGGATTGGGTCTCCAATGGGATGAACAAGATTGGGGATTGGGCTTTGCAGACTTTGTTCGGGATTTATGACAAATATATCGGAACCTTCCTTATTTACATTCCTAACTTGGCTTCTCCCAATACCTACACAGCCTTGGTCAATAACTTGGGAGCGGTTAATAACGGAGCAAACGCTGTCCAGGTGGTCTTGAATATCCTGAAAATAACCAGTGGAACCGGCCTTTTCATCCTCATTGTCGGTTTTGTGATCGACACCGGGCAAAGGTCATCGGGGCTTTGGAATAGGGTCGTGGACCCCAATCTTGTTTTCGGTTTTGTGGCCGCATTTTTATGTCTCTTTGGTTGGCCAACCATTCTTTCCTACATGACGACCGGCGTTACCGCTATGGGTTACTACCTCTATAACCAGAACACTTTGAGGACTTCGGGAGTTTTAGAAGGGTTTCAAAATATCGATATAAACGCAGGAGGGGGTAACAACGCTTACCAGTTGTCTCAATATGACTTCAGGGGAAATTTCATTACGGTTCAAGGGATGACATGGAACTTGATCTACCTAGTTTCATTGGGATTGGTGGTGATCGGTTTCTATAACTGTTATTCGGCGGTATCGGCAGGGGAATCCCAGAAAGGGAACTATCGGTTTTTCCAGGCAATGGCCGGGATCATCCTCATTCTCGGAATGCCGACTTTGGTCCATGTCCTTATCTCTAAGGGAGCCGACACAATCGGGAATCAGCCCGTCATACCGGGTCAAACTCTACCGACATATTCCCTTCAAGGATTAATTCAAAGCAACGGGGTGCAATACCCCCAACAATCAGGGCAAGCTTCTACCAATATCGGAACGGCGGGGAACACGGCGGCGGTACCACCCACGAGCCGTTTGGCTGTGTTTTCGGCTGGCTTGCTCAAGTGTGGGGTCGCTATTTGGGGCCTCATCATCTGTTTTGCTGTGATCTTCGCTAAGTTTTTCCAGGTGTTAAACCTATGGGTTTTATTCGTCCTTGGTCCAATCTTTATCGGTTGCCTTGGTCATCCCGCGACGGCCCCTATCTTTTGGGGCGCGGCTCGCTACTTCATAAAACTTCTACTTTATTCGGTCATTTGGGCTATCACTCTTGTCGGCCTTTACTTGATCCCCAACATTAATTGGGGGATCGAGACCATTGGGGTGAACAGCCTTTTGACGGCGGTGGCGGTACTTGCCGGCCTTCAATTGATCGCCAACGTCCAGGAATTTGCCTCGTTGTTTACAACTTTTTCCGGGGCCAACCTCAAAGGGGAGGGCTACAAGGAATTCACCCGTGACACCAAGGCGGCGGCGGGTGGGGCTAACCAAGCTAGGCTTGGGACTTTTGGTGTCATGAAAAACCTGACAGGAGAAACAGGTCAAGCGATGGGGGCTGCGGCAGGTGCGGCGGTAGCTTCCGTTATTCCAGGAGTCGGGACCGCAGGCGGGGCATTGGCCGGGCAGAAGACTATGAAGGGCTTAAATGCAGTCGCAAAACTTGGAGGGATTGGCGGAAAACCAAAGTATTCGAATCCCGACAACCCTGTTTCAAGTTTCCTTAAAAAGATGTCGGGAGCCTCCATCGCAGGAAGTTTGAAAAGTGATTCTAAAAATTTCGAGAATTTATCCACTAATGAAAAAGAAAAACACAAATTGGTAAGTAATTACGCTCAAAAACTTCAAAAAGGAAAAGAAAGTTATAAGCCGAAATCTGGGAATCAGGGCTCCCAAGGAAAGAGGACTGTTTAAATGGCTATACCACTAGAGAAGGAATCCAAAATGTGGGGACTCTTCTATTCCTCCGATTTCAACAAGCTGATGTTCATCTTCATCGGTGATGCCTTTGCCTTCGTCGCTTTCATGGTTTTCTGGGGCCTGGAAGGTTCCCTCGTTCTTTTTTTTGGAGTCTTAAGCCTTACCACCGTGTATTTCGTGATGAAAAGCTTTTGGCCTGAGAAACACTTGGAAAACATCATCCGGTTTAAAAACGAACCCCAGCATTATTTTCCAGGACCGGAATCAAGCGAGTTGGAACCATGAAAGGATTCTTTAGGGATAAATCAAAGAATAATCCGGTTGGAGGGCTACTTCGGATAAGGGCGGTGGGGCCTGGTTATTTGGTTTTGAGGAACCCAGACCAGTATGTCTGCCTTTTCAAGTTGGCCGGGGGATTGAACCCTTGGATGGAAGACCCGGAAGTATTAGGGGAAAAGGTAAGGAAATTGGACTCTGTTCTTTCGGACTTAAGGAGCGGGGAGGAAGTGCAATTCCTGACCAAAAGGGTATTTGCGGATGTGGAAGAAGTAATCGAAAGATTCGATGGAAGAATCCATGAGAACGCGCCGGAGGTTTTTAGGAACCAATACCCTGAGTTTTTAAGGAACTGGTTGCGGCGGTTTTACTCTGAAGAGCGTATTTGTCATTTTCAATCCTACATTCTCTTTACCGTTCTTCCGCCTAAGACGCCTAAGAAGGGGGATGAAAAGGATTTTTTGAAAATCGAGGAAATTCTTCGTCGTGGAAAATCCTGGGTTTCCCAACTCAATATTGTCGGCCTTGAACCTGTAGAGGCAACGAGCGAAGAAATTTATGCCCTGTTGTTTGAGGAACTATCCCTTCAAAGGTTCCAGGGGAACACGGAGAGGTTCAAAAAGGCTGCCGACTTTTCAGGCGGGGAATTCGGTCTTCAAACCTTAAGAGAAATGCTAATTACGTACCCTTGGGATTTCAGGGAGCCTACCTACTTCAAGGTTGGGGAAACCTTTGGGAAAACTCTCTATGTGACGGAGTTTCCGTCCTTCAATGAACAAAATATTTTCTTCCAGGAACTCTACGAGAAAACAGACGATTTCAAAATCTCCCTTTACGCCAAGGGGATAGATTCGTTCCGCGCCCAATCCATTGTGGAAAAACAGATCCAAAGCGACCAGGGAGCCTTGTGGAAAAGAAAGAACGTGATGAATTTCGAGGCCCAGGCTGCCCTGGACTACCGCCAAAGCGTTTTGTCGTTAGTCTCCGAAAGGAAGACATCACTTGCCAAATTCTCTCTATATATAACCCTATTCTCGGATAGTCACAAAAGTCTCATTTCAAGCTTTGAGAGCTTGAGCCGGATGTTCAAGAACGTCCATCCTTTATCGGGTTACGGGGAGCAAAAAAGGCTTTTCCTTTCCACTTTACCCCAAACCACCGATTTAGCCGGGCATGAGCACCTTCAAGCCACGGCGGTTATTGCAAACGCCGTTCCCTGTTTATCCGACCCTATCGCGGAAACCGATGGGGTTCCAATCGGTAAAACCCTCTCGGGCCAAATGGTTCAATTGGATTTATGGAGCCGGGAAACAGAAAACTGGAATGTCCTGGTAGTTGGTTCCTCCGGGACGGGAAAGTCTTTTTCCATCAACCAACTCCTAATCAAGAACCTAGCTTTGAATCCCTACGTGATGATTATCGACAAATCCCAGTCCTACAAAACCCTCTGTCGTTTGGCGGGTGGTCGATACCTCAATTATGACTTGGACAGTAAACACCATTTGAACATCTTTGATTATCCCTTGGACGAGATAAAGGCAACGGACGGGGAAATTGACCCGGATCAAATCGGCAGCATCATCATGTATTTGGGTGTCGTACTCGCCAACATCAAAGAAAACCGGATTGAGGAAGCGGAGGAACTGGACAAAGCCATTCTCCAGGAAGCAGTTAAAAAAACTTATCGGAATTGCATTGGAGAGGGAAGGGTTCCCCTATTAAGCGACCTCAAAGAAAGCCTTTTGAAAACGGCGGACGACAAGAAAATTCCCGCCGAATTTCAGTACATATGCCGCAAGCAAGCAGAAGTTCTGAAGCTTTATACCGGCAAAGGAATGTATGCCAACCTAACCGACCGGGAATCTACGGTCAAAGCGGATAACTCTTTCATCGTTTTTGACACTTCTGGTATCAGCGATAACGACAAGAAAGCGGTGGGGTTAGCCGTCTTCGTCATTTCAAATTACTGCCTTCTTAAAGCAAAACAAAATAAGGAATTGAACCGCCTTTCCCAATTGGCAATGGATGAATGTTGGTACTTGGCGCAATACCCGGCGGGGTTAGCCTTCCTACTTCGAATCGCCAAGACAGCAAGACACTTGAGGCTCCAGCCAATTTTCGCTACCCAGGAAATTGGAGAATTTTTCGGGGTGAAAGGTGTTGAGGCGATTCTCAAAAACACTTCCACAAAGATCCTCTTGAAACTGGTTGGGGACGACATTGAACACGCCAAGGGACTTCTTCAACTCAATCCCACCCAAGTGGAGAAGGTAATGAACCTCCATTTGGTAAAGGGGGTTTATTCCCAGGCTTTGATCCACCAAACCCTCAGGCAGGGAATCGTGAACATTTACCCCGACGAATTGGCCTACCACATCGCAACCACCTATGGCCCCGAGGCGGCTATCCGCGACCTTTATCTCGAAACATACGCTCCGGATGAGGACCCGGTAGCGACGTTGGGCGCAATCGCCAAGTGGATAGAGGACAAGGAAAACAACAGCGTCCTAAAGCCTGTTTCGAAAGAGAAAGATGGATTGCCAATTCACAAGAAAGTTGAAGAGGTCTTAATGAAATGACTGAACCAGAAAAGACAGAGGGGGTTAGGGTTCTAGAAAGGGTTGAAGATGGTCCTAAGAAAAATTCTTATACCGGCAAAATTCTGATTGGACTGATCGTTGTTGGTTTTGGGTTAGGTTCAACCTTATTTTGGGGAAGGATCATGCCGACCGGCCAAAACAAAGATACTCCGGCACCAAACACCAAAGCGGTTGTGGAAGATGCCCAATATGCCGACATAAGGAACTTCGCTGAAAAGTTTACCATCATGGCTTTCAACGTGAGCTACACGGACGTTAACCACCAAGTGGACAAGGTGGCTAATTTAATGAGCGACAACATGATGTCCTACTACCAAGAAGCCTTCCTCGATCCCAAATGGGTGGCTTTCTTAATGGATAACAAAGCCTATGTTTCATACCAGGAGATCGACCGTTCTAGTGTTGAAAATACGGATGGGACCCACTATTGGGTCCGGGTAATTGGCAAAAACCTCTTCAACTCAGACGCAAGGGGGCCAGGGTCGCAGATAGAACTCCCTTTCCATCTCGTGGTGGTCATCAAGAGCGACAACGGGAAATTAATCGTTACCGATTTCCAGAGGCTTTGACATGGAAGAAAACGTAATCCAAATAAACCCTGAATTAGCCAAACGGTGCCTCCAATCCGCTCACTTATTAATGGAAAAGAATCGTTTCCCAGAGGCCATTGAACTTTTTGACGAAGTAATCAGTAAACACCAACCCCAAAACGTTGAGGCCCATATTGAGGCGGCGAAGATTTACGCAAGGTATAAAAAGCCCGATTCCATAATGAAAGTCATTACCCGCCTACACAACTTCTCTCCCAAGACCCTCGAAAGCCTTGTTTTACTTGCCAGAGCCCAGTTCCAGTTGTCTCTTTATGGGGAATGCCAAGGAACATTAAAGGAGGTTTTCGCCCAAAAGCGGGATTATCCCGAAGCGGTGGCTTTGGAAGCCGAGCTTTGTATCCACATCGGAAAATACGAATCCGCCATTGAGAAATTTGAATCCTTAAGCCTTCGTTATCCCAAAAATTACAACTACCTGACCCTATTAGCTGTTTCCCACTATTTAATCGGCCAAACGCACAGGACCATAACACTCTGCACCACAATAATGAAAGCCGGGTTTGCTGATCCTAAGGTTACAAACCTTTACGAAATGGCCAAAAAGAAAAAACGGGTTGAAGCCCTTGGGAAATTGAAGAAGGTAAAACCCCTCAAGTGGCTTTTCGCCCAATTGTTCGACCCGTTTCTAGAAAGTGAAATGAGGGCCGAATCTGAAAGCCAAACAACCCAAGAAAACCTAGTAAATGAAACTTTGGTGGACCATAGAACAGGCCTTTTGAACGATAGGGCCGCCGTCCAGCAAATTCCCGCCCTTGCCCAAAGAAGAAAAAATCATTTTTACCTCGCCATGGCGGATATCGACTTTTTCAAATCTTTCAACGACGTCCATTACAACCATCAAGTCGGAAACGCGGTCCTTAAAGCCTTGGCAAAGGCAGGCCAGAATATCTTTGGCAAGAACAGGATTTGGCGTTACGGCGGGGAGGAAATCGTTTGGATTTTTGACGGCGCGGAGGAGGAAGTGGTCGAAAAAGCAGAACAGTTTAGGAAGTATTGCGAGGAAAGGGTGGTGGAAGAAACCAACGAGATCATCAAGAAGGAGGATATCAGGCACTTTACAGATGGCTTTGACCACAAGAAAGATGACCTATTCATCATTCATTATCCAGTAACAATCAGCCAGTCCGTCGTGGAATGGGGTGAGGATGGAACAAACCTGGGAAATGTCCTGACAGCGGCGGACAACGGTCTTTACAAGGCCAAAGAAAGCGGAAGGAATAGGGTTTTCTTCCGGGGTGTTCTCCGAACCGCCGGTTTAAAGCCTATTAAGTACACTCCGGAAATGTTGACAATCCTTCACAACCAATCTTTTAAGAAAAGTTCCACTGATTGGTGGGCTTTTCAGAAGTCGGCTGGTGAAAAGGAGAAGGAAGAAGTTTTGGAATTCGCCACAAACAGTTTGCATGAAAAGGAGGTTGTGGAGAAGAAATAAACAGTCGGCTATTAAATCATTAAAGGAGAACGAAAATGGCTTTAAAGATCAATGTTACGAGGATGTACCCATATGAAGGGGAGAACACGAAGGCTTTTTTCGACGTGAAAGTTGGATTATCGGGTTATGAGTTTTTCTTCAACGACTTGACCTTGGTGAAGAAGAAGGAGGGGGACGGGTTGTTTATCGGGTTTCCCTCGCGTCCTGGCAAAAAGGAAGGGGATTATTTCCATTTCTGTAATGCCAACAAGAAGGCCAAGGAAGAGATCGAGAAAGTGGCAATGGCCGAATACAAAAAGAAGGTCAAAGAACCAGCTCCTTCGGGGGAGTAGCCGAAACCGTTTTTAGGGAGGGGAAGATGGATAGGCGAAAACCAGACCGCAGAAACCGGAATCAAGATCATCTTTTGACCGACCATCAAGTTGCTGAAATGGCAAGTGTCCCTGTAAGGACGGTTCGCTATTGGCGTTTGGTTGGAATTCTTCCATCGGTAAAAGTTGGCCGGCATCCAAGAGTTTGGATGTCGGCTTTCCAAAAAGTTTTTCATAAGCCCGATACAAATGGCCCTTGGGAATTAACCGCCCGTTCTGATAAAATAAAAACCGCAAGGGACATTAGGAGGCAGCATGAGTAAGCCTAATGTCTATGGTTTGCCCCAGCATCTTAGAAAGGATAAAGGGGGATATTTTCTGGATTACTTAATCCAGGAGGAAGGTCTAGCAAAAAGAATTAGGGTCCGGTTGGGACAGATCCCCTTGGATAAAGCAAAGAGGGTATTGGCCCAGCACATGCAGGCAATAGTTGAAAATAGGTACTTGGCAACTGAGAAGCCAAAATTGGTTTTCAACGAAGCCGCAGAGGCTTTTCTGGCATTTTCTCGGTCTAGGAAAAGAAGCTTTCATCGGGATGAGCAATTGGTAGGTCATCTCATGGAATTTTTCGGGGACCGTTTCTTGGAAAGCATGACGCCGGACCAAATCGAGAAGTATGTAGTTTCCCGCCGGAGTCAAAGGCAGGAGGTTGGAAGGGAATTGAAGGGCGCGACCCTCAACCGGGAAATAGCTTGTTTGAAAACCATAATTCGCCGGGCGGTTTTAAACAGGCAGCTTGACCGGAATCCTTTGGAGGGACTAAAGCCCTTCAAGGAAATCCCCAGGACCAGAACCTTGACAACGGATGAATACACGATGCTTCTCTCCCAATGTTCGGGCCACTTGAAGCCGATTGTTCAATTGGCTTATGTTACGGCAATGCGGAGGGGTGAAATTTTGGGCCTAAGGTTGGATCAGGTAGACTTCAAGAACAGGGTTATTGTTCTTGAAGCTGAAGCCACCAAGACCCAAGAAAAACGGGAAATTCCCCTGGATGAAGGACTTTTGGGTATACTCCAACGGGTTCCGCGCACCTTAGGGAGCAAATTTGTATTCACTTATAAGGGAAAACCTATAGGCGATATCAAAAAAGCTTTCAACAGGGCCTGCGCAAGGGCCGGGATCAAGGACTTTCGTTTTCACGATCTTAGGCATTGCGGGGTAACGAACTTGCGGAAAGCGGGTGTCCCAGATAACGTCATCATGAGCATTAGTGGTCATAAGACGACCGCAATGTTTAAGCGTTATGATTCCGTGGATAGGACCGACCGGCATTTGGCTCTGGAGCGGTTAAGGTCCCAAGAAACGGATAAGACACTTAAGGTCGGGGTCGAAAGACACGTATAAGACATTTAGAGTTTTTTTCAAAAATTTCATTTTGACGACGCGATGAAAATGCTATATAGCTAAACGGTCCTAGCTGAATTTGCCGAGGTAGCTCAGTTGGTAGAGCAGCGGACTGAAAATCCGCGTGTCGGCAGTTCAATTCTGCCCCTCGGCACCATTTT
>OLLS01000070.1_pt1 | contig 72106 bp, 64 predicted proteins | sample 1604631 | NCBI WGS metagenome assembly OLLS01 (sample SAMEA104055725, study PRJEB20765) | soil metagenome | biome: Arctic tundra; feature: Polygonal ground; material: soil | place: USA | collected 2011-09 | depth 0-0.5 m | reverse complement strand
CATAAATTTTTTAAGGGTTTGCCCTAAGGGTTTGCCCTAAGGGTTTGCCCTAAGGGTTTGCCCTAAGGGTTTGCCCTAAGGGTTTGCCTAAGGGTTGACGTGGGTCCCTCACCTTTCTTTATTTCCATTAAACCTTAATTGATTTAAAAACCGCCTTGCGCTTCCGAAAAGGGAAGGTATTGATTCATCACCCGTTCCCCCACCCCCTTGACGCTCAGGGTTTTCAGCTTGCCGTCCGGGCCGTGGAAATGGTCTGCCAAATCCGCGTGCACGCCGTAGTTGTATAAGGCCTCGGGGCCTATGGCGTCGCGTTTGAGCAGGCCTTTCTCTACCATGCAAATATACTGCTCGATGTCGGTAATAATTTCGACCCGGTAAGTGCCGTCATCGTTGGCGCGGATGACTTTTAAATTGTAGAGGTGTTCGTGATCCGTGTTTGGGGGCAGGGTGACCCAGAGGGGTACCAGGTTGCCGTTCCACAGAGCCTGTTTGAGTTCGGAACCGTGGAGTTTGACCAGAATATCCGTTTCATACCGGCTCAGCGTGAGCACATAAGAAAGGGTGTACCGGTTGTAGACCGAGGTAACATCCTGAATCATAAAGCGGTCCACCCGGTGATCGCGGGCGGCGTTGCGGGAGGCCAGCGGAAACTTGATGTGCTTGTCCACGACGATTTTTGGGTTCAGACCCCGCAATTCTTTGGCCTGGCGGGCGCCCAGTCGGGACAAAGCGTCGTCTGGCGCGATGCCCTGGTCGGAAAGTTCTTTGCGGCGTTTGGGATCGTGGATAAAGAGCGGGGCCTGGGCTGCGAGCACGGAGACTTTATAGCCATTTTCCTTGAAGAGTTTCGTGGTCTTGTCATTGCGCCCCTCATAGGGAATGCCGGAGCCGTCGATATAGAGGTGGTGGCCATCCTCCAGAGCCCTTTTGGTAATTAAATCCCGGACAGTGTTGCCGAACTGCTCGGCGGATTTGTAATCGTCATTGTGATTGTCGGTGGCGGCGTAAAGCCAGTAGCGGTCGCACTCGCCGCGCGCGTCATCCAGCGACGCTACCACCAGGGACTGTCCGCACTCCCTATCGGCGATCTTTTTAAGGCCGCTTTTACCCGAAGCGGATCCGCCCATGGTCATGTACAGGTGTTTTTCCTCGGCGAGCGGGGCGGGTTTAACCCACTTGCTTCCGGAACCCGGATTCAGTCCGGCTTCTTCCAAAATAAACTGCTTTTCTGCGACGTCATAGACGCGCGGCATCATGGCTTCCAGGTGGGAGGTGGCAATTGCGACGATGCCGGCCAGAACCCGGTCCCTTTTAACCCGCGCCGCTATTTTCAGTTTCTCCATTTGCTGACGAACATGAGCCTTTAGTTCCTTGCGTTTCAGATCCCACGCGATTTCGTCTGTTAGATCAAAAAGAGGCGCGGTGAAGTCGGCCGCCACCAGATCCACGAAGCCGCCGACCCCGAGCGTTTCGGACATGAAGGCCTTCAAGCGGTCCAGGTCGCTTTGTTCCTGTCCCGGAAGGGCTTTCATCGCGAGCCCGGTCAAGAAATCCACATCCATACACATGAGACGGACCTGCCCCAGTTCATCCCTGGAGGGAAGCCCGTCAATGAGGTCGCTGGCGGACATGTTTTTGATTTTGTCTTTGACCCTTTCCCGGAGGTCTTGTTCTTCATTGCTTTGCCTAAAAACAGAAGGAACGGGGTTTTCCACAAAATCGATCAGGTGTCTGGTTTCGTCGACATCAACTCTCAGAACGTCCAGGTATTTTCCGAAATAAATGTGTTTTTCAATAGTGCGTCTTAAGTCGTCGGTCAGGTTGACCAGATGTCCGGTTTGCGTCACCAGATGGGTATGCCAGTGATCGATTGTTTTGGCGATAAAACGAATTCCCGCGATTTCCACCTTCGACTCGGGCGGATTAATGAACTCGCTGCTGGGAGAGTTGTGGTCGGCGCCAAAAAAAGCGTCGTTGAAACGGGTGTCGAGAAATTGAGAAGGGTCGCTTTCGGTTACGGGTTCACCGCGGGCGAAGTCTATCCCGCGGGGAAAAAGTTTTTTCCATTTTTCACCTCGGCCTATTTCGACGAATAACGCGCCGCAGGCCACGCTGGAATTGTGCAGGGGTACCTCATCCTTCAGTCGCTCGTAGAGTGATTTAATCGCTTCCGGGCCCTGTTCAAAGGCCAGCGTCAGTTGGCCCTGCGGATCATAGTTTTTATCGGCGAAGATTTGAAATATCTCGCGCAGTTTCGCCCGGTTTTCAAATGTGAGATCGCGCGTATTACAAACCTTGCCGCCGACCACTTTATGGTGCTGGGATGAGTCCTCGAAAGCGTAGTCGTAAATACGCACGAAGGTCTTGCCGAGATTGTCCGCCACGGTTTCGGGGTTAGCGCCTTGGTCCGGATTGGCCACGCTGTGTTCCTCAAGGCCAAAGACATTATTCAGCATGACGACCTGGCACCGGTAAACGAATTCAAGCCGGACGGCGGCTTCGGTGGCGACAAGTTGTTCAAACAGGGAAAGGGTTGCCATGCCTAATAATGAGCAACTGTTGTGCCAAGCTGAGCAGAGTGAGATGTGGTTTTAAGACTGTCGATTTTTATGTAAAAATCGTGGGAACTGGAAACAGATATCCAACTAAAAACATTGGCATACACATTTGTAGAAACTCACTTGGAGTTTTTGTTTTGGGCCACGGCTTTATTGGGAACTTTATTTACCCTGTTCGGAAAGCCAACGTCTACCGTTCTGTTGGAACGGTAGCGACCAAATCTTACGCCTCGCCTGGTGGGCTCGGCGCAGGACGGGCTACGCCCTTCGTCCGCCTCAGGAACAACCATTCTAAGTGCTTATTTTCCATGCTCAGACAACCAACGTTCCGCCTCAATGGCGGCCTGGCAGCCCATGCCCGCGGCGGAAATGGCCTGACGGTAATAATGGTCGGCTACGTCGCCCGCGGCAAAGACGCCTGGAATGTTGGTAATAGTTCGGTTGGGGACAGGCAGTTTTAAATAGCCCACTTCATCCATGTCCAGTATGCCTTTAAAGATACCGGTGTTGGGTGTATGGCCAATGGCGAAGAAAAGACCTGTGAAGGGATATGGCTTCTCTTCGTTGGTCTTGACGTTCTTGACCTTCATGCCGGTTAAGGTATCTTTTCCCTCTAATTCCGTAATGACCGAATTCATCATCCATTTAATTTTGGGATTGGCTTTGGCCCTTTCCAACATAATCTTGGAGGCTTTAAATTCCTCACGGCGGTGAATGATGGTGACGCTTTTGCCGAATTTGGTTAAAAAGTTCGCTTCTTCCATGGCGCTATCGCCGCCGCCGACCACCGCGATTTCTTGATTTTTGAAAAAGAAACCGTCGCAGGTGGCGCAGGCCGAAACGCCGCGGCCGATCAATTCATGTTCGCGGGGAACCCCGCCGTATTTAGCGGCGGCGCCGGTGGCAATAATGACCGATTCGGCTTCGATGAGCTCGGTTTCATCGACCCAAACCTTAAAGGGTCTTTTGGAAAAATCGACTTTGGTAACCATGCCGGTTTTGTACCGAGTGCCGAAACGGGCGGCCTGTTGCTTCATGTTTTCCATGAGTTGGGGCCCCATGATGCCTTCGGGAAAGCCGGGAAAGTTTTCGACCTCGGTGGTCGTGGTCAATTGTCCGCCGGGCTGACTGCCGTCAATGAGCAGAGGGCTTAAATTGGCGCGGGATGCGTAAAGGGCGGCGGTGTAGCCGGCGGGGCCGGAGCCGATGATGATGACTTTTTCCATAAAATCCTCCGAGATATGCCATTAACTAAAATGTAGTGGCGTTAATGTAGGGTTTTTACGAAGCCAATTCAAGAAAAGTTACAGGATAAAACCGAAGAATAGGCATTAACCACCAAGGGCACCAAGTTCACCAAGTAAATCTAAAGACTAATAATCTTGGGTTTTTAAAAAACTAAATCTTGTTTTGCCTTTCTTGGTGCCCTTTGTGGTTAAAGGTTTTTGATTTGTGGGTAAAGCTGTATTCGGTAATTTTCCAGTTCTTGCAGGCGGGTGGGTTCGTCCCAGCTTAATTCCTGGGCCATCCAATGCGAAACATTCTCGGCGCTTTTGTCCCAACGTTGGGCGCTATAGCCGATTTCCAGACGGCGGAGCATGACATCGTCCAGGTGAAAGGCTTTTTCATTTTTAATGGCGAAGATTACCTGCGCGGCGATTTCAGGTCTTTCGGGATGGAGCGACCTTTTCAATTCGGCGTTTTTCTCGACCAGCGCCAGGACCTTTTCGGCTTGTCGGCCGTATAAGTGGGCCAAGTGATGGGCTTGATCGGCGGTAATGCCATATTTTTCTATCCAGCCGTGAACAGACGAGGTTAAGAACTCATTCCAGGGTTTATTCGGCAAGCCTGGCAGGATTACGGCGGTGCCCCGGACATTTTTACGTTCCAGAATTTGAAAAACTTTCTGAAGCGCTTGTTTCGCCATGAGGTGGTAGGTGGTGAGTTTACCGCCGACAACGGTAAGCAGACGGCCCTTTCGGATGATTTGATCTTCCCTTGAAACCGAAGAGGGATGTTTTTCATCTCCCGCGGCGAGAGGTCTGAGCCCCGCGAAGGCCGCGATCACATTTTGTTTGTTTAATGAAGCGCCGGGGAACACACGGGAGGCTTGTTCGATCAGATAGTCGATCTCCTCGTCGGTGGGATGGATGTAGTCCGGGTCGCTGGAATCGTCGATATCGGTGGTGCCGATGAGGCTGTAACCGCGCCAGGGAATGACAAAGATGATCCGATTATCGCCCTGGGTGGTGATGAGAACCGCGTGATCGCCCAAAACCTGGGGAACCACAATGTGGGTGCCTCGGGTGGGGCGGACCAGTTTTTTAGCGTCGGAGGAAATGAGCTGGGCGGTTTCGTTGGCCCAGGGGCCGGAGGCGTTGACGAGAGCGGCGGCGAGCAAAGAACCGGTTTTTTTAGTCAGGTCGTTCCAATAAGTAACACGGTAGCCTGAAGGCTCTTCGTCGATTTCAGTGACCTGGTGGTAGTTGAGGCATTTGGCGCCTGATTTTTCAGCGGCCAAAATGTTTTCTAAAACCAGCCGCGCGTCATTGACCTGGGCGTCGTAATAAAGGCCGCAGCCTTTGAGTCCTTCGCTTTTAAGAATGGGGGCTTGGGCTAACGCTTCATGGGGTGAAAGCCATTGGTGCTTGGCGATATTGTGGGAACCCGCCAGAAGATCGTAGAGCCACAGGCCTATTTTGAGCATCCAGGCGGAGCGTTGATCCCCCTTGTAGGAAGGCAGTAAAAAGGGAATGGTTCGAGACAAATGGGGAACCATGGAGATCAGTCGGTTGCGTTCGTGCAGGCCCTCAAACACCAGCGAAAAGCGGAACTGTTCCAAATAGCGGATACCGCCGTGAAACAGTTTGGTGGATTTGCTGGAAGTGCCGGAGGCGAAATCGTCCTTCTCGAATAACACAACCGAAAGACCCGCCTGAGCGGCTTGCGCAGCTAAACCGGCGCCATTGATACCGCCGCCGATAATGGCTAGGTTTACTTTGGGTGGGATGGTTTTCTGCATAAATTGGTCCGGGAGCTTCAAATGATATAACGGCAGTGAGAATAACCCATTCTAGCTATCTTTTGCCCAGGTTTTTCCTTATATTCTGGCCCTCTTAAATTGACGTTGGTTGTGGCACTCGTTAAGATAGGCCCCTGTTTTTTAGGAAAAAAGCGGTTTATTGAACCTAATTCTCCGCTTGTCTCTAGTAATGCGTGGGTGGCGAAACTGGCAGACGCACCAGATTTAGGTTCTGGCGGGGTAACCCGTGGGGGTTCAACTCCCCCCCCGCGCACCAATTTTCCTTAATTTGTTCTGTGTCAAACGAAGTTTGGCACATTGATTTACTGAAGTTGGTGCAGTCCCCGAATAGGGGACGCACCAATTATTTCAACTTTGAAGGAGCTTCTTGTGAAAGTCAGTGTGAACGATGTGACGGGCTGTACAAAAGAAATTACCGTTGAAGTTCCGGCTGATACGGTTCAGACCAAGATGGACGGGATTTATCACCGGATTTCACAAGAGGCCAAGATACCCGGGTTCCGCAAGGGCAAAGTGCCGCTGGATGTCATCCGGAAGCAATACAAGTCCGCGGCCCGCGAGGAAATGGTTCAACACCAATTGCCCGAGTTTTTCCGGACCGTTTTAATTGAGCAGAAGATCGACCCGGTGGCCCAGCCCCAAATTACGCATTTGCAATTTGACGAAGGCACGCCCATGAAGTTTGTGGCGACGGTTGAGATTAAGCCGGCTTTTGAATTGAAAAACTATAAAGGTCTGGCGGTTAAGAAAGTCAAAACTGACGCCACCGAACAGGACGTGGATAAAGCCCTGGAAAACCTGAGAAATCAAATGGCCCAATTGGTGCCGGTGGATCGCGCAACTCAGGGGGACGACTGGGTTTTAATTGATTTTGAGGGAAAAATTGACGGTCAAGTTTTCGAGGGCGGCAAAGCCAGCCGTTACCCAGTGCTTTTAGGTTCGCAGAGCTTATTGAAAGATTTTGAGGACAATCTTATTAATTTAAAGGCGGGGGATTCGAAGACCTTTACACTGACTTTCCCGGCGGATTATGGAAAAAAAGAAATTTCCGGCAAAGACGCCGAATTTACGGTGAAACTGCACGAAATCAAAGCGAAAAAACTGCCGGCTTTGGATGATGAGTTCGCCAAGGACGCGGGCAAAGCTGAAAATCTGAAAGAACTGCGTGAAAATATCCTGCTTCAAATTAAGCACAGCAAAGAAACGGAACAACGCTCGAAGATGATTGAGCAGATCGGTGAAAAGTTGATCGCCGAGCACAAGTTTGATGTTCCGGCGTCGCTGATTCAAATGGAACAGCAGCGTTTGGTGCAGCAGGGTGTGGAACGGCTGAAGAGTCAAGGCGTTGACGCGAATCAATTGCCCGACGAACAAAAAAAGCAGTTTGTGGAGGGAATGAAGCCGGTGGCTGAGAAAAATGTCCACTTGGCATTGATTGTCGAGAAGATCACGGCGGCTGAAAAGATAAAGACTGATGAAAAGGATATTGAGGCTTATATTCATAAAGTCTCCCAGAACGTGAATCAGCCGGTCGATGTGGTAAGGCGTTATATTCAACAACAGGGAAATATGGATTCGATAAAAGATTGGATTCAGTACGAAAAGACCCTGGATTTTTTGATCGCTCAGTCCAAGATTGAGATAGTTTAATTCGTAATTAATGGAGGATGTTATGGCTCTCATACCAATAGTGGTTGAACAGACGAACCGTGGGGAAAGGTCTTATGACATCTATTCCCGTTTGTTGAAAGACCGCATCATTATGCTGGGAACACCTATTAACGACGACGTGGCCAACGCGATTATCGCCCAGTTGTTGTTTTTGGAATCGGAAGACCCTGAAAAAGACATCAATCTTTATATCAACAGTCCGGGCGGGGTAGTGACCTCGGGTCTCGGCATTTACGACACGATCCAATTTATGAAGGCCCCGGTTTCGACCATTTGCGTGGGTCAGGCGGCGAGCATGGGTGCGGTTCTTTTGGCGGCGGGCGCCAAGGGAAAGCGTTTCGCTTTGCCGAACGCGCGGATCATGATTCACCAGCCCTCGGGAGGAACCCAGGGACAGGCCACGGACATTGAAATCCAGGCCCGGGAAATCCTTAAAATTCGCGAGAAATTAAATAAAATACTGGCGGATCATACCGGCCAGCCTTTAGAGCGTATCGTGACGGATGTGGAGAGGGATTACTTCATGTCGGCCGAAGAAGCCAAGCAATATGGGCTAATTGATGATATTCTTCTAAAGCGCCCTGAAACCACCAAAAAGAAGTAAGAGGATCGATTATGGCCGGTGAAAAAGACAAAACCTCCTTTCTGCGCTGCTCCTTTTGTGGAAAAACGCAGGATGAGGTCAAAAAACTAGTCGCCGGTCCCACGGTTTACATTTGCAATGAATGCGTTGCCCTTTGCAATGACATCCTCAAAGAAGAGGATAAAGGGGAAACCAAGGGTACGGCCAAGCAGAAGCTTTCGGTGCCGAAGCCCATCGACATCAAGGATGTCCTGGATGAGTATGTGATTGACCAGGAAAAGGCCAAAAGAATTCTTTCTGTGGCTGTTCACAACCATTACAAGCGGCTGACGGTTAAAACCGGCCCGGACGACGTGGAACTTCAAAAGAGCAATGTCATGCTGATCGGCCCCACGGGCGTGGGAAAGACCCTTTTGGCCCAAACTCTGGCCCGGACCCTGGATGTTCCTTTCGCGGTGGCGGACGCCACTACTCTGACCGAAGCGGGTTATGTGGGCGAGGACGTTGAAAATATTATTCTCAAGCTTTTGCAAAACGCCGAATTTGACGTGCAAAGGGCTGAGCGGGGTATTATTTACATCGACGAGATCGATAAGATCAGCCGCAAGTCCGAAAACGCCAGTATTACGCGGGATGTTTCGGGAGAAGGTGTGCAACAGGCCCTGTTGAAAATCATCGAAGGAACTGAAGTGAACGTGCCGCCCCAGGGCGGGAGAAAACACCCCCATCAGGAATACATCAAAGTTGATTCCAGCAACATCCTCTTCATTTGCGGCGGGGCTTTTGTGGGTCTGGAAAAATTGATTGAAAACCGTTTGGGACGGCGCAGTATCGGCTTCAAGGGAGAAATATCCAGCCGGAAAGAAAAGAATCTAGGCGAGTTGTTCGACCAGGTTCAGCCGGAAGATTTAATCAAGTTTGGACTGATACCTGAATTTATCGGACGTCTGCCCGTCATGGCCGCTTTGCATGAGCTGGATGAAGCGGCTCTGGTGAAGGTTTTAACCGAGCCAAAAAATGCGCTGACCAAGCAATATCAGCGTTATTTTGAGATGGAAAGCGTGAAGCTGAAGTTTACACCGGAGGCTTTGTCAGCGGTAGCGCGCGAAGCCATCAAACGTCAATCCGGCGCCCGCGGTTTGCGCGCGATTCTGGAAGAAGTCATGATGAATTTGATGTACGAGATACCGTCTCGCAAAGACATCAAAGAAGTGGTGATCACGGAAGGCGCGATTCTTAAAAAAGAAGACCCTATTTTGGTTTACCAAAAAGGCCGCGGCGAAAACACAGCTTAACCCTTTCGAAATTAAACATTGAACTTCCACGATTTCAATCCTGATTCTCAAAAGCCTCTTCTTCATCTGGCGCACGCCAATGGATTTCCCCCGTCCACTTACACGAGAGCTTTAAAACCGCTTTTCGAAAAGTTTCATGTCATTTCTTTTTACGCCAGACCCTTTTGGCCCGATTGTCCTCCCGCCGAGACGCTCAAAGATTGGTCTGTCTTCGCGGATGATCTTTTAAAGGGCTTGGAGAGCGTTAAGGCCAAAAAGATTATCGGCATTGGTCATAGCTTGGGAGGGGTAGCGACCTTAACCGCAGCCATCCGCCAGCCCGAGCTTTTTAGCCGCGTAATACTGATCGATCCAACCATGCTGCCGCCAGCTTTTTTACGTAAAGTCGCTTGGTTCAAATGGCTCGGAATGGAATCTCGGACGGACCTGATCCAAGGCGCCTTGAGGCGCCGCCGCCACTGGGATAGCCGGGAACAGGTTTATCAATCTTTCAAAGAAAAACCACTCTTAAAAAAATGGCTGGATGAGATTCTTCAGGCCTATGTGGACGGCATGACCGCGCCCTCTGAAAAAGGGGGAGTTGAGCTGGTCTATTCGCCTGAGTGGGAAGCGCAGATTTACCGCACGATCCCTACGGATGTTTGGAAAAAGGTGTCTCTCCTCCGGAGCCCCGCCCTGGTGATCCGGGGCGAAAATTCCAATACCTTTACCTCTGAAAGTGAGGAAGCTTTTAGAAAGGCCAATCCCTCGGCTTCTTTCGCGGTGGTCAAAAATGCCGGCCATTTGGTTCCCCAGGAACAACCGGATGAGACAGGTCGAATTGTCACGGATTTTTTGAAATCAGATATTTAAATTAGGGTTGTATTAACTTTGTGAAACATTTCACAATGTCCACTTGACAGCTTTTTTTCAAAAGTTATACTGACTGTACTTTGTGAAACATTTCACAAAGTTTTTATGTCAAAAAAGGCCTATTTCGGCTGAAAATCTCCGGTTTTCAACATTCCTCGCTACATTCTACCGGCTACTTTACGAGGTCAAAAATGCTTAAAAAATACGTTATGGCCCCCGGGCCAACCCCCATTCCGGCGGAAGTTTTAATCGAGGCTTCTTTACCGATTATTCATCATCGAACGCCGCAATTTCAGGCCATTTTTAAGGCGGCAAATGACGGCTTACAGCTCTTTTTTAGAACCAAAAATCAGGTCATGACCTTCGCTTCAGTAGGGACCGGCGCAATGGAATCGGCGATTGCCAATTTAACTTCGCCGGGCGAGAAAATTCTCGTGGCTTCTTCCGGTCATTTTGGAAACCGCTGGGCCGAAATTGCTAAGGCCTATGGCGTTCAAGCGGAGCTTTACGAATGCGAATGGGGCCACGCGGTTGATATCGAGGAAGTGCGCAAACGTCTCAAGGCTTCGCCTGATGTCAAAATTGTTTTCACGACGCTCAATGAAACCTCAACCGGTGTTTTAAATGACATTCAAGGTTTGACCAAGGTCGTTCATGAAGCGGGCGCGATTATTGTGGTCGACGCGATTTCAGGATTGGGCGCGGCGCCTTTTGAGACCGACGTCTGGGGCGTGGATGTGGTTCTGTCCGGTTCGCAAAAGGGTTTCATGATTCCGCCAGGGTTGGCTTTTGTGGCCATTAATCAAGCGGGCATCGAAAAGAACAAGATTGCTAAGAATCCCCGCTTTTATTTCAGTTATGAAAAGGCTTTGAAAAAACTGACTGAAGAAAAAATGCCGGATACGCCCTGGACTCCGGCTATCTCGCTCATCATCCAATTAAAGAAGGCTTTGGAGTTGATTCATCAAGAAGGAATGGAAGCGGTTTGGAAACGGCACGCCGCTTTGGCCAAGGCGACCCGGGCTGGAGTTGAAGCTTTAGGTCTTAAACTTTTTGCGCCGACCGCCCCCTCGCCGGCGCTGACCTCGGTCATTACGGTTGATGGCGTCGACAGCGGATTGATCAACAAAACTTTCCGGGACACTTACGGAATCAGCATCGCGGGCGGCCAAGGCAAACAAAAAGGTAAAATTTTCCGCTTGGGTCATTTGGGTTACGCGGATGGTTCGGACATCATTTTGGAAATCGCCCGGCTGGAAATGGTTTTGCATAAAGTCGGAAAAAAAGTGGCTTTGGGTTCGGGTGTGAAAGCCGTCGAGGAAATTCTTCTAGCCGAAAATCTCTAACAGGGAGCCGCCAATGCTAAAAGTATTAATTACCGATAAGCTTTCGGATTTGGGGATGGAAGTTTTTAAACGCGAAAAAGAAATTCAAACCGATGAGGTGATCGGCAAAACCCCCGAAGAATTAAAGGCGATTATCGGTGATTACGATGGCTGGGTAATTCGCAGCGGGACCACCGCGACCGCGGAGTTAATTCACGCAGCCACTAAATTGAAAGTGATTGGCCGCGCCGGTGTGGGTGTGGATAACGTGGACCTGGAAGCTGCCACCAAGCGCGGGATTATCGTGATGAACACTCCTGACGGTAATACGATCTCTACCTCGGAACATACTATCGCCATGTTGATGGCCATGGCCCGTAAAATCCCTCAGGCTCAACAATCACTTAAAGAAAAAAAGTGGGAGCGTAGCAAGTTTACTGGCTGCGAATTGAATGAAAAACTTCTCGGCGTTGTGGGTTTGGGCCGTATTGGAACCAATGTGGCCCGAAAGGCGATTGGTTTGGGCATGCGGATTATCGCTTATGACCCTTATGTGGACCCGGCTAAAAACAAAGGACATGAATTCGAAATTGTGACCTTGGAAGAGATTATCAAACGCTCGGATTTTATTACGGTGCATACGCCTCTCACCAAGGAAACTAAAGGGCTTTTGGGAGCCAAGCAAATCGCCATGATGAAAGACGGTGTTCGCCTGATTAACTGCGCTCGAGGGGGAATTATTGACGAGGTTGCCTTATATGACGGGCTAAAGAGCGGCAAGGTGGCGGGAGCGGCTCTGGACGTTTTTGAGAAGGAACCCCCTTTTGATAATCCGCTTTTGACTTTGGATAACGTGGTTTGCGTGCCCCATCTGGGCGCGGCGACTCAAGAAGCTCAAGTCAACGTGGCGGTGGTAGTGGCTGAACAGTTGGTTGAGGCTTTAAAAGGCGGCCGGGTGAAGAATGCGGTGAATATGCCTTCATTAGATCCGAAGGTTTTGGAAGAACTGAAACCTTTCCTGACCCTGATTGAAAAGATTGGATCATTCCATTCGCAATTAGCCGAATCCTATATTAAGAAAATCGAGGTCGAATATAGCGGTGAGATTACGAAGTATGACACCAAGCCTTTGACTCTCAGTTTGGTGAAGGGAATTCTTTCGAAAGGCATGAGCGAATCGGTGAATTACGTCAATGCGCTTTTCATCGCGAAGGAACGAGGCTACGAAATCTCCGAAACAGTCAACAGCAGCGTGGCGGATTTTTCCTCGCTCATTAAAGTGACCGTTAAAAACGAAAAGGGAACCCACGTCGTCGCTGGAACAGTTTTTGGCAAGACGGAGCTTAGAATCGTCAACCTGGACGGAAATACCACCGATTTTACCCCGGAAGGAAACATGATCTGGATGGCGCATCACGATAGGCCTGGTATTGTGGGTCGTTTAGGCACGATTTTGGGCAGCAATAATGTGAATATCGCCGGTCTTCACGTCGGTCGACAGGAAGTGGGCGGAAAAGCAATCGCGATGGTCAATGTGGACCATGAAGTTCCTGAGAAGGTCATGACCGAATTGCGTGAAATCGTCCATATTCAAGACCTTAAGTTCATTAAGTTTTAAGATAATCTCGATTGCGAAAAAACGGTAACAGAGTTACCGCTTTTCTTGACAGTCTTTAACTTGAGCTATAAGTTAATGCCTATGAAATTATTGTCCTTAACGGTCATTTTAGTTTTGTTTACTTTTATGGTTGCGGGGTCCTTATCGCCTATTCAAGCGGGTCACAATTTTTGGACCAGCGAGGACGAGAGTCCGACGCCTACCGTAGTGCCGAACCTATCGTCTGAATTCTTAACCGCATCCCCGACGCCAGTGATCGTGCCAGCCATTCGGGCTGTCCCGCCCACTCCTACGCCTCGACCAGGTTTGAAGGCGATTGATCCAACCGCGGCGTCTCTATTTTCGGTGGTTGTTCCTGGCTCGGGGCAGGTATATGCAGGTGATCCGTTAAAGGGCATAGTGATAGCGGCCTTATTTGGAGTTGGACTTTGGCAAACTATTGATAATTTAAGTTTGCAACCAACCAACTCCGGTCTTCCCCAAAACCAAGATGTGAACGGTACGCAGACGACCATCACGGGAACGTTGCAATCGAAAGACGAAGTTTTAGGGAGTTTAGAAGGTTTGGCGACTTTGGCCATTTATGGTTATCAAATTCAAGACGCTTCAGACATGGCGGCCCAATACGATAAAAAAAATTACCTTACCTTTAACCTAGGCATTTCTCCCAGGCCAAACGCCCGTCTTGCCTATATGTTTTGAGGGATAGCGCTATGTCGCTACCTTCAACATATCAACCAGTTCGCCGAAACTATAAACCACTGGCTTTTCTTTTTTTTACTTTTTTAGTTTTTGCCCCCCTGAAAGTCATAGCTGTTAGTTTGGATCCCTATCCGGTTTACGATTCCTTTCACGATGAATCTTCAATCTCCTTTTTTCGGGAGGAACGGCCGAGTTTTTTTTGGACGAATACAGGCGTGCCCGATGTCTTTTTTAATCAAGCCAATCAATTGTCCGCTCCCAGCACACAATCCAATAACGTCTCTTACTCGGTTAATGGAATTGAATATGGTGTTCGTCTCAGTCATTGGGTGACCGACCAATGGCGGGTAACTGGTACCATACCATTCGAGGCAAATGCGTTGGTAACACCGAATACTGCGGAAGCGTTAGGAAATACAGAGACAGTTGATCATTTGGGGGATATGGAATTAGGCGCAACCTATCTGGTGGAAGGAAAACGGCAAAGAGGTAATTTTATTGGTTTGGACGGCTGGTATCGCTTTGCCACTGGTACCAATCCTTTTACCCAAGCTTATCCGCTTCTTTCTTCAGGCAGAGGAGCTTCCAGCGAGGCATTAGGCGTGGTGATGGGGCAAAGACTTTGGAATTTGTTTTCGCTTTTTGAGAGCTTTCATTATGAAACAACGCAGCTCGTCTCCGTACCGGCTTCCAATACTTTGGGATTACCTGCGGGTACTTTTCAATGGCCTGACAATACGGACGCTATGGGCCGGGTTGAAATGGATGTGCTTCAAAAAGGCCAGCGGCAGGTGACCTTATTTTTTCAATACTCCGGGCGAATCAGCGGTTCTATGACCCTCAATGGTCAGCCGCTTACTTACGGACAAAGATTTGGGTTTAACCAGCCCATCTATGTTAATGGCATCCTTACCTATCCAACAGTGGGTACGAGCAATCAGCTTTTTTGGTCAACCGTAGGAGGAGTGGCGCAGATTGATAAGGAGTTTACGGCGGAAGTGGATGTTTCCCAATTCCCTGTTTATTTTATTCAGCCGATTCCATATCAACCAAATAACGGGGGCTTGATGCTATCCATCTCTTTGATTTTCAGACCTTTTTGATTTTTTAGAAGTCGTAAAGTGAAGAAAGCTTTCATGTGATTGTTAAGTTGACAGTGTTTAATAGAAAAGGTTAAATTATCAAGGTTTTTATGGCCTTGAAACGATAACAAAGCTTTTGGAGAGGTTTTTAATGATTTGTCCTGCATGTCAGGCGGAAAATCCGGCTGGAACTAAAATATGTGTTAAGTGCGGCCAAGATCTTCCGCAAGCTTCGGAAACGGCTTCTACGAGCGATTTTGCCAGCGATCCATCAGATAAGAAACCCGCTAGACCTAAATTAAAATTCGGATTTAAGGATATGGCCCGCGATGTGATTGATTTTTGCTGGCTCCTTTTAATTATTTTTCTCATTTTTTTGGGCTTTTTGGGGGAAGTCACCCATTGGACTTTTCATTTCGCGGAAACTCAACAAGCTCAAATTTATGTTAAACCCGCCTTAGTTAAGCCTATGTTCGTTAAACATGTTAAACATTATCGCGCGGCCCCAGTTCAGGCAGAAGCTCCAGAAACAACCGAAGCGCCGGAAACAACTATTGTGGAAAGTCCCGAAGTTCAATACGGCAATCCGGCAAGCTTTTATAAAAAGGGAAAAAAACAGTACGATCTGCATCACTATCAAGCTTCATTCACCAATCTGCGCCAGGCTTTGGAAATTGACCCAACCTACGCACAGGCTTATTTTGGGTTAGGTTATCTTTACGCGCGGTTTGCCATGAATGACGCGGCGGTTCGCATGTACGAAATGGCCCTGCGGTTTGACCCCGCGCACTCGGAAGCGATGAATAATTTGGCCATGATGTATTTTCAGGCCGGCAATTATGACGACGCTTTAGAGCTGCTTCAAAGGGCTGTGGCTATGGGTGATAGCGCGGATTTTGAATACGATTTGGGAAGTGTTTATTTAGAGAAAAACGACCTGGATAACGCTCTGCAGTCTTTCTTGAAAGCGGTCGCCATGAGGCCAAATGACGCCTCTATCTTTAACAATATGGCTGTGACCTATGAAAAGTTGGGGAAAAAGCAGGAAGCTGTGGATTCATGGAATAAAGTTTTGCAGTATTCGGACAATCCGGATTTATTACAACAAGCCAAAACCCACCTGGATTTTCTTCAAACTCAAAGTTAGTTGTTTTTTAGCTGCAGAAAAGCTCATGAAACCAGCCTTATTTTGGCTGGTTTTTTATTTTGCTGTATAGTTTAAACAGCTCGCGGAAGGCCCGAAGAATTACTTTTAAATTGGCTCCAGTTTGGGTTCCGGCAACGCGAGGATAATGAGTTACGCCGACCTCTACAAAACGAAATCCAGCCCGGTTAGAGCGAGCTAAAAGCTCAGTGGAGACCATGGCGCCTCCCGCGGAAAGTTGAACCTTGTCGATGACACGGCGTTTGATTAATTTAAACGCGCAATCCACGTCTTTTACTTTAAAACCGAAAAGCGTTTTTACCAGAGAACCCCAAAGATAAGCGTTCAGTTTGCGGTGCCAGCGATCCCTGCGATTTTTACGGAAACCCAGAATCAGATCGCCCTCGTCCAGCTTTTCTATTAGTAGAGGCATTTCACGTAAGTCGAATTGAAGATCGCCGTCGGTAAAGAAAACCAGGTCGTATTTTGAGGCGTTATAACCGGATATGACCGCTCCGCCATACCCTTGGTTTTTTTCGTGGTGAACCGGATGGACATTAGGATCTTCCTGTGCCAACTGATTAATAATTTCGCCGGTCTTGTCTTTGCTGCCATCGTTAACAGGAATGATTTCCCATTTTTCCGCTAACTCTGGCAAGATTCGTTGGGCTTTGCGGACCATGTTTTCGACATTGGCTTCTTCGTTATAGCAGGGAAAGAAGACTGATAATGAAGTTACTTTAGGCATTCCAGAAACTCCTTCGGCGAATCAAGCGGGCAAAATAATAACACAGGGATGGTTCGAAATTAAGACGAATGAAAGAGTTTGTGGGCCTATTCTTTGAAAGCCGGAGCTTCAACGGAAGGATCCACCAGTCTGGCAGCTTTATTACCCACATCCACGGCAAAATTGGTTCCACGGTCTTCGGGATAAACCAGCGCCATATTGGCTAAAAAAACGTTTTCAATGGGTGTTTCGTAGGTTGGCTTGACTTTGCTGTAATGAAGGGGAACAACGGGCTGGGCGAAAAGATCCTGGGACAAGTGTATCTCCTCGACGATCGAAGGGTCGAATTTCGGATTTACTTTCTTTAAATAGGGCAGGAGCTCGGCGAAGATCTCGTTCTTAGCCATCTTGAAATACTTGTGATCCTGGGGAAGGTAATTGGCAACATACATTAAGTGTTTACCTTGGTACCATTCCTTTGGCACAAAGTTGGTGTGCTCAATTAGAGCTAGGATGGGGATGTCCTCGTCGTTCATGTTGATCCAATACATGTCACTGAACTTTTGTTTCATGACCAAGATCAAGCATTGGGCGCCCAAAAAGTCTAATTGAGTTAGACGTTTCACATAATCGGCGGGAAGCTCAGGGCAGGTCTTTAAAAAAATGGGTGTCGCAGCGGAGAAGATGACTTTGTCAAATGTTTTTGTCTGTCCGTTGACTTCCAGACCTTTTAATTGATCCTTCTCAGTCAAGATACGGCTAATGGGTTGGTTCAGGTGGATTTGAACACCAGCCTTGCGGACCGCTTCAGCTAAGGCCTGATTGAAGACCTCAAATCCGCCCTCAAAATAACCTAGCTTTTCACCATCACCTTTTCGGGAGGAAAAACGAGTATGGATTCGTGCCCAAAGCCAAGCCATGGCTACCTTATCGTAATAATGGCCGAATTTTCCTTTTAATAAAGGTTCCCAAATAATGGACCAGGTTTTAGGACCACAGTGGCCTTTCATCCATTCTACGGCGGTGACATTTTCGAACTCTTTCCAATTGTCCTTTTTACCCAGATAAAGACCGATGAGACCAAACCAAACTCTTTCCCAAAGGGGGAGAGGAGAAAATTGAAGGATTTGTGCTGGCGTACCGAATTTATAAAGCTTGCTGTGATAAGCAGCTCCCATTTGACTGGGGAACCACTGAAGTTTGGATCGGATGCCCAACTCGTCCACTAAGCCGCGGATGCAAGTGTCGCTGGTAAAAAGATGATGGTAATATTTTTCCAAACTGGTACCGGCCACCTGGAGGCCGGCCGCCAAGCCGCCAACATAGTTTGAGGCCTCAAAAATCTCAACTTCATGGCCGTTTTTAGCCAAGCGATAACCAGCTGTTAAGCCGGCTATTCCCCCGCCGACGATTCCAATTTTCATTTGTGAACCTTTATTTTTTTAGTTTTTGGTTTGGTTACTTTGGCAGATGTAGTCAATCTGTTGAAATTCAAATGTTCTTTCGAATAGAAGTAAGCCCCTAAGAGGGTAACTGGAATAAAGACCAGCAAGTGAACCAGAATCATATAAGCCACCGCGGTCGCTTTATCGATACCAAAGTGAGCAGCAATCGCCACACCCACGGACTCGAAAATGCCGATGCCGCCCGGTGTGCTGGGCAATAGAATGGCCAGATTGACCAAGGTCATGATCAGGGCGGCAGCCCATAATGTGAGGGGGCTTGGTCCGATACCCATCCCGATAGCTAAAAGGTAATAAGACGTAAATTCGCAAGTCCAGGCCGTCAGAGACATAATCAAAACGAGAAAAGATTCCTTACCGTTTTGAAGCGTCTTAAGTCCTTCAATGAAGGTGTGGGCGATTTTAGCCAACGGTTCTCTCAGCTTTTTAGGCGCAATGGACAGGCCTTTGTTAATCAGCTCGATAGCGGTCTTTTTAAATAGGACTAAAAGGAATAGAGCCAAGAAGACAGCCCCGAATATGATCGAAACTACTTTGATAGCGGGTAGATTGTCCTGGCTAATCGGCAAGTTTCCCAAAAACAACGCGGCCCAGAGCAACAAAATCATGGTTAAGCCGTCAAAGAGCCTTTCCAAAATTATGGTCGCGAAAGAAGAGCTACTGCTGATGCCTTCTTTTTTGCCATTCAGATGAGCCCGGATTAACTCGCCCGCACGGGCGGGGAAGATGTTGTTGGCCATAAAGCCCATCATCAGGGTGGGGAAAAGACTTTTGAAGGAGCATTTTTTGATGGGCGAAAGCAGAACCACCCAACGGAAACCACGGATGATGTAGCCAAGCATATAAATGAGAAAAGCAGGAATCAGCCATATGAATTGAAATTTAGAAACGGCGATCCAAAGCTGGTCTTTGTCTGTATTGTGAAACAGATAATAGAAGGATAAAACCAGAAGGACGATACCAACACCCGTGAGTATTTTCTTAACCATGAATGTTCCTTAACAATGTGGGATGTAAGCGGGATTGAAAATAATACATTCTTTTAACTAAAACAAAGGAATTTTTAGCTTTGATGCGGTTCTTAAGGTCGGCGATTTTGTAATATATTAGTTTTTCGGTTCGATAAACCTTAAAATGCCGATTCGAGACCAATTGAGTGAGGAAACTATGAGGCGTTTAAAGTTTTGCTCCATATTCATTTTGACTGTTTGTTTTGGTGTGTTTTTAAACCAAAAAACCACGGCTTCTCAAAATCCCACGATGGTTTCTTATGGCAGCTTTAAAGAGGCTTATTCATCCGGAAACGACGCTTTGAAAAAGGGGCATTATTCGGAAGCGGTGAAAGCTTATGAAGCTGCTGAAGGATTGGCGAGTTCGGCTAAAGGGCGAAGCGATGCTTACAATGCGGCTGGTTGGGCGCTGGTGAAAGCCAAAAAATGGCCCGAAGCCAAAGCGGTTTTTAAAGAAGCCGTTGACGAAGATAACACCAGCACGATTGCCCTGAAAAATCTGGGGTTTGCCTGCTTCAACCTTTATGAATATGGATTCGCAGGTGCGGAAGAATTGAAAAACGCCATTCAATATTTGGAAGCCAGTGGGGAAAATGAGGACTTACTAGACAGGGCTAAAAGTGAGCTGAGTCTTGAAGAATTCTATAACCAAACCACGCCCCAACCTGAGCCTAGTTTAAAAGACAAGAGTTTTAAGTCGCTTTTGGCGATGGGCGATGAGGCTCAAGCCAATGGTCGATACGATTTAGCAATAAAAATATTTAAGCGCGCTGCTGCGATAGCCAGTACGGTTTCTTCTAAAGCGTTGGTGGCGAACCGGCAGGGTAAGGTGTTTTTGGATGACCGTAAACCGCGGGAAGCTTTAGTCTATTTTGAAGAAGCGGTTAAAGAAAAGCCAAAAGAGAAAGTGTATTTGAACAATTTGGCTTACAGCTATTGGGTGGTTTACGACTCGGGTAAAGGCACGGTTGAAGATTTGAAAAAATCAACCGACATTTATTATCGGGTGAATGCCATTGATTCCACTTTTCACAACGATATGTTCAAAGTGGTTTTGGACGAGCTGAAGGAGGTTGATCCGTCTTCGGCAAGCCAATACACAGTGGGTGAGGACGCTTCTGATTTAGATTCCAGCGCTGATGTTAAGGGTTCGGGTGATGATGGAGAAAAATGAATCTTTGTCTTATTTCGCGGATAGTTTTATTGTCCTAAATAAGCTTCTAAAATTACCGTGAGTCTCAACAAAGACCTTCAATGGCTTCATGACGAAATTAAGGCCTGTTCGAAATGCTTTCCTAAAAAAAATAACTGCCCAGTGTCTGGCACGGGATCGGCCCAAAAAAGCGGTCTTTTTTTAATCGGACAGGCCCCGGGTATCCGCGAACCGATGGCCCAAAAGAATTTTGCCTGGACAGCGGGAAAACGACTTTTTCAATGGTTTTTGACGATCGGCATGACAGAAGAAAAAATCCGTGAGAATGCTTATATTACGGCGGTGACCAAGTGCTATCCCGGCAAGGCTAAACATGGTAAAGGCGACCGCAAACCCAATAGGCAAGAAGTTGAGAATTGCGCTCCTTACTTAGACGAGGCTCTTCGTATTACTAGTCCGTCGGTAGTGGTACTTATTGGCAGTCTAGCTATTGAACGAATTTTGGGTCCCCAGCCCTTCTCCGAAGTTATCGGGAAAGAATTTCAAAAAGAGCTTCCGGGCGGGCCTGCTTGGGTGATCCCTATTCCACATCCTTCGGGAGCCAGTCCCTGGCCCTATATGCCGGGAAATAAAGAGAAACTGGAAAGAGCAATGGGTCTCATCCGAAAGCGGCTTAAGAAACAAAAGCTATATTCTCAATTCCTCCCATAGCTTTTCTTGTAACTTGTTCGTTTCATTAGATAAAATGAAACATTCTTAGCAATTCTCATGGAGGCTCACTTGGCTCATTTCTCAGTTGTGTCAAATACCGGAAAAGTTTTAACGCCTAAAACTTGGGTTCTTTTGGCGTTTGAAAAAGAAGAAGGGTTTTTAAATGCGGCTGCCAAAGTGGGTAAATCGATTTGGAAACAAATCAAAGACGAAGGTTTTTTAGGCAAAGAAGGCCAAGCGGTGATAGCGCATCCGCCAAACGGTTTAGGCGCTGACCGCTTGATTGTTTTAGGTTTTGGCCCCAAAAACGAACTCAGTCTCGAAAGCTGGCGCCGGGCTGGTGGACGATTGGCTCGAAAGGCGAGAGAAGTTCGAATCGAAAGCGCCATTATGGAATGGCCCAGGCAGTTTAAAGACGATCAAATTAAGGCCTTTGTGGAAGGTATTCTTTTAGGTTCTTATCAATTCAACCGCTATAAAACCCAATTGAAAGATGCGCCCAAGGGGCTACAAAAATTTATTTTCAAAGTGCCGTCGGACCTTGTTTCGGTCACTAATAAAGCTGTTCAAACGGCGGAAAGTTACGCTGAAGGAACTATTTTGGCCAGGGATTTAATTAACGGCGCACCCAGCGATGTGACGCCAAAGGTTTTGGCCGATACCGCTGTGAAGTTGGCCAAGGGTTCCATACGTCTAAAACTTTATACAAAAAAGGATCTGGTGCGTATGGGTGCGGGCGGCTTATTGGGAGTCAATATCGGCAGTGCTTTAGAGCCATATCTCATTCACTTGCACTATAAGCCAGCGGGTAAGGCAAAGAAGTCTGTGGCTATTGTGGGAAAGGGTATTACTTTTGATTCGGGTGGATTGTCCCTCAAACCAGCCGCTTCCATGGAAACTATGAAAATGGATATGTCGGGTGCCGCTGCCGTGTTGGGCGTGTTTAGTCAATTGGCCAAGTTGAAGCCCAATGTGGAAGTTCATGGGATTATCCCCACAACCGAAAATATGCCGGGTGGACGGGCTTACAAACCTGGAGATGTTTTAAAGGCGATTAATGGTAAGACGATGGAAGTGTTAAATACCGATGCTGAAGGTCGTTTGGTGCTTTCGGATGGATTATCTTACGCGGTTCAGCAAAAGGTCGACGAAATCATCGATTTGGCAACCTTAACAGGTGCCTGCGTCATCGCCTTGGGTTCTTTAATCTCAGGAGCCCTTTCTAATGATCCAAAGCTTTTGGATCGGATGAAAAAGGCGACTGACACTGAGGGCGAAAGAATCTGGGAATTACCATTGGTTAAGGAATATCGGGACGATATTAAGAGTAAAGTGGCGGATATTAAGAATATTGGCGGGGGCAGGGAAGCGGGAACCATAATCGGCGGCCTTTTCCTCCAAGAATTCGTAGGAGATACTCCCTGGGTTCACTTGGATATTGCGGGTCCAGCCTACTTAGAGCGTGAATATCCAGCAATTCCCTATTTAACTTATGGGGGAACAGGACTTATGGTCCGCAGCCTTTTGACCTTTTTAAAGACTTCTTGAAGGCGATACCACAAAATTGTTTATAGTTAACGATACCCTTTATGGGGTATCGTTACTATTTTGCAACTATTTCCCCATGTAAAACGTCATATGGATAGGACCATCAGGTGAGGCATGACCGAAACTGAAGCCATAGAAAAATGCCGGCAAGGTGACATGGCCGGGCTTCATGTTTTATACGAACTGCACCGAAGCAAGGTTTTGAACTTGTCTTGGCGCATACTAGGGTCACAGCATGAGGCTGAAGATTCTTTACAGGATGTCTTTATCAAGGTCTTTGACCGCATTGATCATTACCGGGGAGAGTCGGCTTTTAGTACATGGGTTTACCGGATGACAACGAATCATTGCCTTGATGTTTTGAGACGGCGGAAGATTCTTTCATTTATGGGGTTTGAAAATGTCCCGGAAGTGCAGGACAAGAAGGACAGCGAAAAGGCCGTGAATCTTGGGTTTAGCCCAGTCATTGCCAAGGCGTTGGAAAAGCTTCCGGAAAAGCAGAGAATTTGTCTGTTGATGAGAGAGATGGACGATTTAAGTTATGAAGATATTGCGTTGGTTCTCCAGCTTTCCCTGGGAACCGTGAAATCCAATATCCATCGGGCGAAGGCTTTCTTAAAAGAAGCGCTTGAAAAAGAAGGGCTCACGCCGGATGACGTTTAGGGGAAAACGAGGGAAATGATGACACGTAAATGGACTGAAGAGGATGTTACCAAAGCTTTGAAAAAAATGACGGAAGTTTCTGTATCAGAGACTTTGGCTGATCAAATTTGGTTCAAAATTGACGAAAAAATTTCGGCAAGAAAAAACCACGTTTGGAATCATATTACCTGGAAGCCATGGAGCCATCCCATTCGCTGGGTTATGGTGACCGCTTGCCTTTGTGTGGCCTCTACGGGTGTCGTTTACCATGCCAATTCAATGGATCAAGCTGATATGGACGCTTATTTGATTTCTATTTCAAATCCAACCGTCAACATCACAAAAGATTTGGGCGTAGCGAATGTTTCGGTTTTGCTGGGCGAGAATTTTTCATCGGTGCCGGAAGTTAAGGTGGATGATCATTTGGATTCTATCGCAGCGGATGAAGTTTTGCTTTAACAGGATGCTGAAAAAGCATCTTTTGACAACCCATAGAACATTATTTTAAATTTTTGGAGTTTTTATGAAAAACAAAATGAAAATCCTCATGTTTTTCTTTGTGGTTAACATAGCTTTTTTACGAACCGCAGGAGCCGTAACAACCACCGATGCCGATTCCGCCAAATTGAAACCCACGGAAGCTCCGTCGGTTCATTTAACCCGACATGAGATCGTTGAGAAACTTCAATTGACGGATCTTCAAAAAAAGCAAATTCGTGAAACGAGAGCGGCTTATCGCGTTAATGTGGCGAAATTGGAAAATCAAATCAAGCTTAAAAAAGTAGAACTTGAGAACGAGTTGGATAAGCCCGAACCCGATCCGGCCCAAATTGATATTTTAACTGGACAGTTGGGTGTTCTTTACGGACAACGGTTGAATGTGAAGGTGAAAGCCTCGATAGACCTTGAAAAACGTATATTAACCCCACAGCAATCGGACTTGTTAAAAACCCTCCAGGTTAAAGATAGTTCCGCTACGGACGAGATTCTTTAAAAGCTTTAAATCGCTCAATGAAAAGCCCCTTACGATATGACGTAAGGGGCTTTTTGTTTTACTGAAAATTTAAACGTTAGTGCTGACTTTGGCGGCTCTTTTGTACAGTCCGCTTGCAGCGAAGAAACCAATGACGATTACTCCTACAAACCAGTACCATTCATCGTGAATAAAGTGTCCGCCAGCTGCCAGCATCGAAAAGATCATCGGCACGGACAAATACACGTTAATTTTTGAAGCCATGGTCGCACGCTTGGCGATCTCAGGAGCGGCAGGCGGGCCGGTCTTGACTCCATTAATAATTTTACGTTGGGCTGGCCAGATCACAAACCAAACGTTGAACCACATAATGGTTCCGAAAAGGATGCCAAGACTTATCCAATGACCGCGAGCGGTCGTGAAATCGGAGGATTTGTCCGGTCCCAAATAGTTGATATAGATCAGCAATAAACCAAGGATAAAAGTAATCATGGCGGCCCAACGGAAGAAAAAGAGAGCCCTTGGCATTAATTCGGGGACTACTTTTTTCTTGGTGTCTGCGTCCAAAGTCGCGACAAAATTGCCGTTCACGAAATTGAAAAAATAAAGCAGACCTATCCACATAATTCCTGCGAACACATGAAACCAACGGAACAGAATGTTTAAAATCTCAGTCCAAGTTGCATCACCCATAGAGCCTCCAAACTTCGATTTTTTAAATACAACGGGCCTAAGCTATTCGTAGTGAAATTAAAAGTCAATATATCGGTTGTGTTTTAAACAATAGTTGAAAATGAATGATTTGTGTGAAATAGCGTTGCTTTTTATTACCATGTGGTTTGAAAGTCGTTATTATTGGGCAGGCTTGAGGGTGTCAAAAGAGGGATCAGGTTAAAATATGAACGAATGCGACCAAATTCATCCGTTGCTACGGGGATATTTGCAGGAAACACTATTGGCCAGCCAAAGACGGATCGTGGCCCGGCATTTAAATCTTTGCGCCGCTTTACGAAAAGAGATGGAAAAACTGCGTCAAGGTCCTTCTAAATTTGCTCTTTCTCCGGTGGTGCCGCCTAACGAACCCTGGGACATCAAGGTGCTTAATTGGCTCTTTAAAACACAGAAGCCCGTGGCTTCGAAATCAAAAGAATTAACGTCGAATAAAAAAGTCGATAAAACTCAACTTCCTAAAAAAACTTCATCTTTGAAACCCATCTTGGGATTAGTGGCTTTTTTTGTGATTCTCGCTTTTTTAACCCACTTTGTTCAAAATGCGGGTGAAAATCCAGTTGTTAAAAACGCAAAACAGTGGATTGGTAAAAGAGGTTGGCATCTTTTGGGAATTAATCCTTCTTTGGAATTGGTTTTGGATTTGAGTAATTTACCCCATTGGTCTGGAGATTACGCGCCGGTAGCCTTTTCTTATCAGGAAATGATAGGCGACGCAGATCATTTTAAAATTTACTGGCAATTGCTGCAACCCGGCACAGCCATGCCAAAGGTCGATTTTTCAGAAAACTCCATAGTGGTTGTTTTTTTAGGACCTAAAAACATAACGGGTGATACGGTTCGTTTTAAACGGGCTGAAAACTATACGGACAGAACTATTCTTTGGTATGACGAAGTTAATCCAGCGAGCGGAGAATTTGCCGCAGTTCGCCCCTGGGTGTTGCAACAAGTTCCGAAACCTTCCCAGCAGCCTGTGTTGATTCAGCCGATCCAGTAATAAAAAATGGAGAATTAAGAATGAAAATTGGAATTGTGGGACTGCCGAACGTGGGTAAGTCCACTTTGTTTAACGCAATCACAAAGTCAAAAGCTCCGGCTGAAAATTATCCTTTTTGCACGATTGATCCTAATGTGGGTGTGGTGATGGTTCCGGACGACCGAATTAAACGACTGGCCGAAATTGAAAAATCACAAAAAATCGTTCCGGCTATCGTTGAGTTTGTGGATATCGCCGGTTTGGTGAAGGGAGCCAGCAAAGGCGAAGGGTTGGGTAACAAGTTTTTGGCCCACATCCGTGAATGTGACGCCATCGCCATGGTGGTGCGCTGTTTTGAGGACGGGAACATCATCCATGTGGAAGGTTCGATTAATCCGATCCGGGATATTGAAATTATTATGACCGAATTGTGTTTGGCTGATTTAGAGACGGTAGATAAGCGTTTGCAGAGAACGGAAAAGGGTAAGAAGTCTGGGGACAAAGAGGCGGTCGCTGATTGGGATTTGTTCTCCTCTGTAAAAAAAGTATTAGAAGAGGCCAAACCGGCCATTTTGGTGGAGGCCACGGTCGATCAAGAAAAGAAACTAAAAGAATTAAGTCTTTTAACACGCAAACCTTTTCTCTTTATCGCAAATGTTTCTGAAGAAGATTTGGCCGACGTGAGCCAAAACAAAGCTTATGGTGAACTTCAAAAATACGCAGCCGCTCAAGGCGCCAGTTGCCTGCCGATCTCAGCCAAAATTGAAGCCGAAGTCGCTGAATTGTCCGATGAAGAGGCTGATCAATTTTTGACGGATTTGGGTATTAAAGAACGGGGTCTGCACGCTATCGTCCGTAAGTCTTATGAAACGTTGGGTCAAATATCCTACTTTACGGCGGGCCCCATGGAATCCAGAGCCTGGACAATTACTAAAGGAACTTTAGCGCCTCGGGCGGCGGGTGAAATTCACTCTGACATAGAGCGTGGGTTCATCAAAGCCGAGGTATATTCCTTTAGTGATTTAGATGCCGCCGGCTCGACTACCAAAGCCCGGGAGGCTGGTAAACTTCGCACCGAGGGAAAAGAATACGTTATGAGGGATGGAGACGTAGTTCATTTTCGCTTTAATGTTTAGGAGACGGGATGAAGTATCAAATAAGAGTTTTGCTTTTGGCGGCATTAATGGTTCTTAGAGGCTCTGTTTATGCGGGGAATGCCGCTTTATCCCAAGCTTCTGCCGTGCCAACCGGTGAAAGGATAGCCAACTATCTTCAAGCGGTAATGTTTTCAGCTGGCGAGGTGGTGACGGCTAGAAGCCCCGGGGATATTTTTTCGCCAAAAGAACCTTTTCATTTAGCTTTTAATTATGACCCCGAAGCTCAAATGATTGATGTTTATATCACGGGAAAACTCGAAAAAGCGGAAGATATCAAGACGATTTTTGATCTTACTCAAAAACTAATCCTACGTTTGAATGATAAAATTAAAAAATTTTATGGAGTTAATTTAAGGGTGGAAGATTTGTCCGTGGATTACCTGAATGTCGAGAGAGGCAAGGTGATTATGAAGTTTTTTAATGGTCAGTATATCGATAAAACATCGACCGAGGCCGTTTTGACTCCGACGATTTCTTCAACCCAAACAAACAACTAAAGTTTATTGGCGGATGGACACCATTTAGCCAAGGTGCAGACGTTGCACAATGGTTTTCTGGCGTCACAAACCTTTCGGCCGTGTTGAATTAGTCGATGAGAAAAGTGTATCCACTCGTCTTTGGGAACAATCTTCATTAAATTTTCCTCAATCTTCACGGCGTCCTGATGTTTGGTCCAGCCTAACCGGTTGGAAAGACGGGTGACATGGGTATCTACCGTAATACCTTCGGATAGGCCATGAATCTCACCCATGACAACATTGGCGGTTTTGCGGCCTATACCTGGCAGTAAAATTAATTCTGCGATGGTTTTAGGAAGTTTACCGGCATAAAGAGCTAATAGACCTTGCGCAAAACCAATAAGATTTTTAGCTTTATTGTGGTAGAAACCTGTCGACTTAATGAGCTTTTCTACGTCTTTTTGCTTTGCGACGGCCATCTTTTCGGCAGTTGGAAAAATTTTGAAAAGTCCTGGAGCCACCATGTTGACGCGTTCATCGGTACATTGTGCCGAGAGTATGACGGAGCAGGTGAGTTGAAAGGGTGATTTGTAATGAAGAAAACAGCGCGTATCGGGATATAACCGTTGAAGTTCTTTGATGATTTTAGAAGTGTTGGGATTAGCCAAGTCTATTTCCTGAGTAATATATTGAATTTATTCAGCGCATATCTTTGAAAGCGACCAAGCGGTTCTTATAATACCGACTCGTTGCCTCAATAAAAAAGATCAAAGAGAAATTAATCTATGCCAACTATCGAAGTTGAAAATCTCACCAAAGTTTACCGGGTTAATAAAAAGAAACCGGGTATTGGCGGCGCGATTGAGGCTATGTTTAAAAGGGAATACACAGAAGTCCGAGCGGTGAACGACGTGTCTTTTAAAATAGAAGAAGGCGAATTAGTTGGTTTTTTAGGTCCCAATGGGGCTGGCAAGACGACTACGCTCAAAATGCTCTCCGGTATTCTTTATCCCACATCGGGAACCGCTAAAGTGCTGGGGTTTACGCCTTGGGAGCGAAAAAACGAATACCGCCGCCAATTTGCCCTCGTCATGGGCCAAAAAAATCAGCTTTGGTGGGATTTGCCAGCTCAGGAATCCCTTTATCTCAACAAAGAAATCTATAGCGTTCCGGATGATGAGTATAAAAAGGTGTTAGATGAGATGACTGAACTATTGCAGGTAAAAAAGCTTTTGGGCGTCATGGTGCGGGAGCTTTCTTTGGGTGAACGTATGAAGTTTGAGCTGATCGCTTCTTTATTGCATACCCCCCGGGTACTTTTGCTGGATGAACCGACCATCGGGTTGGATGTGGTAGCCCAAAAGAACATTCGAGAATTTATTAAAGAATATAACCGCAAGACCAAAACCACCATTCTGCTCACCAGCCACTATATGAACGATATTCAAGCACTTTGCGATAGGGTTATTATCATCAATCACGGTAAAAAATTCTTTGATGGTGGATTAACTGACATTATTGGAAAGTTTTCTGCTTCGAAATTGATCAGCCTGACATTTGAAAACGGCGGAGTTTCTAAAGCGGATTTATCTCGGTTTGGAGAGGTCCTGGAGTGTGAAAAACTAAAGGCGGTCTTGAAAGTAAAACGGGAGGAAGTCACTAAGGTTTCGAACCAAATTCTGGAAAAATGGTCGGTGCTGGACATCAATATCGAAGAAGTGCCGATCGAAGAAATTATTCAAAAGGTATTTGTTAGTTCGGAGACACAGGCATGATGGAAGCTCTTTTTAAAGGTACACCTGTCTGGAAATATTGGATCATTCTTTCTACCCGTACCCAGGAAGATATGGCATATCGGGCCAACTACATGGTGGGAGCCCTGTTTCGTTTTTTGCCGCTTTTGACGACTATTTATCTTTGGTACGCGGTTTTCAATTCACCCGGATACGCCGGATCGGGGCGTATGGGCAACATGACCTTGCCCGATATTGTCTCCTACTACGCCATCATGTTTGTGGCTAGGGGCTTTTCCAGTATGCCGGGCATGACTCGAGACATCAGCATTGATATTAAAGACGGGTTACTTAATCGCTACCTGATCCGCCCTATCAGTTATTTTTGGTATCAAACCATGTATCGATTGGCTCATAAACTGATTTTCTGGTTAGCGGCGTTAATTACCTTCCCGCCGGTGTTTTACCTGATTCGGGAATATTTAAAACATTCGCCAACCATGTTGGAATGGTTTGGCTTTTTCATTTCGCTGGTTATCGCTTTTTGGACGGGTGTTCTTTTTTCTTTTTTAATTGGGTGTTTGGCATTTTGGTTCTTAGAAATCTCAACCTTTCTATTTGTCATAATGACTATTGAGTTTTTTCTTTCGGGTCATTTAATACCTTTAAATCTCATGCCTTCAGCCATCGTGAAGTATGTCCAATGGCTGCCATTTTCATACGAAGGCTACTGGCCCTGCATGATTTTGATCGGAAAAGTTCCGCCGGAACAAATGGGCACTGTACTCGGTGTTGGTTTTTTATGGGTCGGTATTTTTTTCGTTCTGGTGAAGTTGTGCTGGAAATGGGGCACTCAACGATATTCCGCGGTGGGGGGGTAAGCCATGAAAGACTTCCTGCATTACTGCCGAATGGCACTTTTTATGATGAAAAATTGTTTAATCAGGGAAATGCAATTCCGGTCTAATTTCATCATTCGTCTTTTTACCGAAGTGCTTTGGTTGGGTATGCAGTTTATTTATGTGGAAGTGCTTTACAGCCTCACCCAGAGCATCGGGGGATGGAATGTATGGGAAATGGTGATTCTTTTAGGCACTAATCACATCATCAATCAGCTGTTCGAAGCTTTCTTTTTTGATAACTGCACCAAATTAGTGGATCAAATAAGGTTGGGTGATTTAGATTTTGTGTTGGTGAAGCCGATTAATTCCCAGTTCATGGTTTCGCTGAGGTATACGGATTACGCTTCGATCGCTAACAGTCTGGCGGGTTTTGCCATGATTGGGTTCGCGCTTGATAAGCTAGGAACCGTGATTACGCCGGTTGAAGTCCTTTTGTTTTTACTTTTGGTTTTGAACGGTATTTTTATTTTGTACTCCATGATGTTTTGCTTGTCGATTATGACATTTTGGATCGGACGGGCCAGTAATCTTTTTGAGCTCTACTATCAATTGACCCAGTTCACTCGTTATCCCGGCGAAATTTACCGTTTTGGGTTAAGAATGGTGCTTTTAACCGCGATTCCCATGCTGGTCGTTTCTAATTTTCCAGCGAAGGTGCTGGTGGGTGGACTTTTAAGCGGGCGACTGCTTTATGGTTGTGCTATCGGCGTTTCGTTTTTGCTAATAACCGTCTGGGTTTGGAACATGGGTCTTAAACGTTATCGAAGCGCTTCCTCTTAAGACATTTGCCTTAAAGTGTTTGACCTGTTTTTAACGCATACTTACAATAAGCGCCATGTCTGAACCCTCCGAAAAAAAACTAGTCCGATACAATGATAAAATCGCTTTATGGGCGACTTTGACAATTATTGTTCTTGTCCTTGTTTTAAACGCTTTTAGTATTTTGCGACAAGTTGAAAATCAAACCATCGATTTTAGATTTAACGCGCGGGGTTCTCGTAATCCCCAGGCTCCTGTCAAAATTATCGCCATTGATGAAAAAAGTATCCGAGAAATTGGCCAGTGGCCCTGGCCCCGAGCGATTCACGCCCAGATTGTCCGAAAGCTCAAGGAAGATGGCGTCAAGTGTGTCTTTTACGATGTCCAGTTTTCGGAGCCTGAAACCAATTCGGAAAAAATGCTACAGCAGTTGGAGCGTACGTTAAATACTTCGATGGCTGGCACGGATAAGCGAACCAACGCGCTTCGAGAAAAGGTTTTGACTGACGTTCGTCGTTTTCAAGAATCTCACAATGATGACGCGGAATTGGGAGCAGCTCTAAAAGAAGTGGGAAATGTTTATTTATTAATGCAACCTATTGTCAATAAGCAGGGAAGGACCCCGGATCCTGACTCCCTGAAACTTACTGAGGCGGAGTTGTTCGGAGGCTTTACCTCCGATTTTATTTCTTTTCAATCCTTGATCATGAATATTCCGGTGATTCAAGATGGGGCAAAAGATCAAGGACATACCCGATGTTTTAATTATGGTGATGAAACTTTTCGTTATTATCCAACAGTTATTAATTATCGGGGTAAGCTTATCCCCCATTTGTCACTTCAGGTGGCTCGCGGCTTTTTGGACGACGCTAATCCCGTTCAGGTTTATGACGGTAAGTATGCGAAAATAGGCAAGACGAAAATCCCCATACTGAATGATGGCCAAGCTCTCATTAATTATTGCGGACCCACACAGCTTTCCCCGGATTACTTGATGGGCAATTTTCCAACTTATTCAGTTTGCGATATTTTGTACGACCGCATCCCGAAAGACGTGCTGAAAAATTCGATAGCGGCGGTCGGCGCGACGGCGGACGGATTGGATGATGTAAGACCCACTTCATTTACCCGTAACTCGCCGGGCATTGTGGTTAATGCTAATATTATTGAAAATACCATATCAGGTAATGTTTTGAGGCTGGCGAGCGAACCTTTTAAGTATTTGTTTATTATTCTCCTGGCCTTTGGGATGTGGTATTTGGTTCCTCGGTTAACTCCCGTTCAAGGAACGGCGGCTTTTCTTGTCCTCTTCATCGGTTATGTTTTGGTAGCCTGCCTTTTGTTTACCTATTCCGGGTTGGTAATCGATGTAACCCATCCCTTGGTCGCCATGACTCTTTGTTTCGGCGCCTTGACGACTTATAAATTCAGAACCGAAGTACGCCATGGACGTCACATGAAAAATATGTTCCAGAGCATGGTGACACCCAAGGTTGTTGACGCCATTTTGAAAATGCCTGCAGGGATCGAGTTGGGGGGCGAGGAAAAAGAGTTAACCGTCATGTTCTCGGATATTCGGGGTTTTACCACTTATTCCGAAAAACACACAGCCAAAGAAGTTATCGGCGTATTGAATGAGTATTTAACACAAATGACCAATATGGTCTTTGTGACAGAAGGAACACTGGATAAGTACATTGGCGACGCCATCATGGCCTTCTGGGGAGCTCCCGTTGTTCAGGAAGATCACGCCTATCGGGCTTGCAGTACGGCCTTGGGCATGACCGAATTCTTACATGATGTTCTTTGGCCCAAATGGAAGGCTGAAGGTAAAGAGAAACTGGAAATTGGTATCGGCTTGAATACCGGTAACATGGTGGTGGGGTTTGTTGGGTCTCAGGCGATCAAAAACTATACCCTTATCGGTGACGCGGTTAATTTGGGTAGCCGCCTTGAGGGAACCACGAAAGAATATCATATCGAAATTATTATTAGTGAAGCCACTTATGAAATGGTGAAGATGGATATGTTGTGCCGAGAACTGGATTTGATTCAGGTAAAGGGTAAAACCAAACCCATCCGTATTTATGAATTGGTGGATCGCCGGTTTAAAGCCAAGACCAATATTCAAGAAAAAGTAGAGGTTTTTGCCCAAGGATTAGTTCTTTATCGAACTCAGAAATGGGATGAAGCGGCCGCCTATTTTCAAAAGTGCTTGGAACTAGATCCCCAAGATGGTCCTGGGGCTATTTTCTTGGAAAGATGCAAACAATTGAAGGAACACCCGCCCGCAATGGATTGGGATGGGGTTTTTGTAATGAAAACCAAATAATCAGCCTTAATAACCTTGGTGTCCTCTGGCTTCCGATAGATACATTTTTTCCACTTTTAATACCTTGGTTGGCCTGATTTGTATAAAATGCCATTCATTCGAAGCGTGAATCATTTGTGACGATGGGGAGCAACTTATGGGATTAACTAAAAAGATGATGTTTGCTTTTGTTCTAATGGGATTATCAGTTTCGCCTCTTTTTGCGGATACTCACTCGGATCAGAACCAGGGGGTTTTCACTGCGGTTAAGGGTAAAGTTGAAATTAAAACAAAAAAAGGACATAAAGCAAAAACGGCCGAAAAAGATTTAACGGTTTTCGAGGGAGACAGGATTATCACCCAAGATCAATCTTCGGCAACTCTTCGTTTTTTTGACGGCTCGACATTAGACATTTTTCCTAAAACTGAATTTGTTCTCGCAAAGTTGCAAAAGCCGACCGATACCACTCAAGACAAGATTCTTCAATTCAAGCTCATTGTGGGCCAGTTATTAGCCGCGGTTCAAAAGTTGACAACCTCCAAGTCCTCGTTTGAAATTGAAGCTGGTGGTGTGGTTTGCGGCGTTCGAGGGACAAAGTTTTCACTGGAGTGCGTGAGTGGTCAACACACTCCTCAAGTTGTTTTGAAAGTTTTCGAGGGAACTGTTTACGCCATCGACACAAAAGGGAATAAGTTCTTTTTTCATCCCGGTTCTTTTATCAAGTTTGTAAATGATGTTCAAACCGATATTTCTAAAGTGGCAAATCTTCCGGCCAACAGTAATAATGGCGGCGACAATAACAACAATGGCAACGGCTCGACGGGATTAAACGATCTTAATCAGCAATTCAACTCGAATATTGGTCTTAATCAAAACAAAACCTTGAGCTCGGTTCAAGGCGGCTCGAATGTGACAATCCGGCCTTATGTGGGTAACTAAATTTTAAGTGAGAATGTTTATGATCTATAAAAACTTGTTGATACTTGTCTTTTTTTTAATAATGACCTCAGCATCTTGGGCCGACGGTCAATTAAGTTTGGGTGCTACCTATGACGGTTGGAACACCAATTACGCAGCCCCGGCGCAGGATAATGGTTATGAAGGCCTGATTCCGGTAGCTGTTTCTTATCGATTTGTCCCTGAACTGAATATTTACAGCCAGGGTGAATTTATGATTGCAAGTGACACTTCCACTAGTGGCGGATCAAACACTAATTATACGTTATCCAATTTTTCAGACACGGTTTTGGGAGTTGAGTTGAATTTTGAGACTTTTTCGCTTAAGTCTATCTTTAATGCGGCGGTTAATATTCCCACGGGCAATACCAGTTGGAACACCTCGGAACAGTCTTCCGTTCCGCCGACCCAATTTATTGATAGTCGTTATAGTGGACGGGGATTGGGCGCCAGCGGGTTTTATGGAGTTTCTTTGCCCGACGGCAGAGGCGAGTTTAGCGCGGGCATAGGTTATTTATATGCAGGAGCTTTTAATCCCAGTTATGGCAATGTCACAACGGTTAATTCTTTAAGTTTGGGAAGCTCCGTATTTTTTGCTTTAAATCGGGTGATGCCATTCCAAAAAGATGAAAACGAAATTATTCGATTCTCGGTTTATCAGTCTTTTCCGACTGTTGAAAACGGCCAGAATTATTATCAATTGGGCACGAATTTCAACGGTTCTTATAACTGGAGCAATCCCAAGGCTTTGTCATTTGAAGTGGGGGCTCAGTATTATTTGCCTTCGTCTTGGGCTAATAGCAACGGCCAACTAGTAACGGAAAGTCTCAATTCCAACGGTCCTAGAATTTATGCTGATTCGACTTACGCTTTTGGCGATTTTTCATTAATGGGTATTGTTAAGTATATTTTCCAAAATAACTATTCTCCAGGTGATGCTTATTACAATGGAGGTGGTTTTTTGGTTGGATTTGAACCGAATTATCGTTTGGGAATAGATGAGGGTTCGGCGCTAAAGTTTTCAGCTGGTTTGGACGCCGTTTATGCCAATAATTACGGTGTGGATGTTAACGGTAATCTTACAAATGTAGATTTTCTATTTTGGACTGTGACGACCGCGTATGAAATGAAGCTGTAACTTTTATTAAATTAAATTTCATTACTTTTCAAAAATATTTTTTTCATTGGCGCTTGGTTATACAACTGTATTTAATAAGCCTATGGTTGGTTTTCCATAAAATTACCGGAGCCAAACAACATGGCGTGGACAGATTTTCTCAGCTTGTTTCTTCCTCTTTTTGTTGCAATGGATCCTTTAGGCATCCTTCCCGCCTTTGTTCAAATGACATCCGATATGTCGGCCCAACGCCGACAAAAAGTATTAAATGGTTCCATCTTTTTAGCTGGAATCGTAGGTATTTTATTTATCCCTTTGGGGCCTCGGATTTTTCTAGCTTTGGGATTAAAGGTAGGTGATTTTCAAATTGCAGGAGGATTATTGGTTTTAGTAATCGCACTTAGAGATATTGTTTGGGATCAAAAAATATTTTCAGCGGCGCAGTCAAATGACGATAGTGTGGGAATTGTTCCCATTGGTATTCCGTTATTGGTAGGCCCGGCAGTTCTTGCCACCTTAATTCTTCTGGGGAATCGTTTTGAATTTTGGGAGATCGCGGGAAGTCTTCTGTTGAATCTATTGCTTACTTGGATTATTTTTAGAAACGCTAGTTATTTAATGCAGTTTATGGGAATAACGGGTTCAAAAGTTGTTTCCAAGCTGGCCGCTCTTCTGCTTTCCGCTTACGCGGTTATGATGATCCGTGTGGCACTTACGTCCATTATCAAATAGAAAGTTCCAATCAATGCCAAAATCTGATGTTTTGGTTGTTTATAAAGAAAGCACATATAGTCGCTACGGTTCCTATAAAGACTTGGTAACTGGCTTTAAAAAGAATCGTTTTTGGGATGTTTTAAAAGGAAGCCATCAAAGACATCTGCAAACTTTAGAAGCGGTGAATAGAGCTCTTCGACAGAGAGAATTTAGGGTCACGACCCTTCTTCGAAGCGGAGTAAAGGGCCTTAAAAATATTGACAAGAAATTTCGGTTGGTTGTTTCGGTAGGAGGTGATGGTACCTTTTTAGACTCTTCTCACCACCTTTGGAAAACACCCATTTTAGGTGTTAATTCAGACACGCAACAAAGTGTGGCGCGATTAAGCGGCTGCGACGGGACTAGCTTTCCAAAGATTCTAGATGGTTATTTATTGGGCCAAATTAAACCGTCTTTAGTTTGGCGGCTGGAATTTTCAATAAATGGTAAAAAAAATCCAATCCCCGTTTTAAATGATCTTTTAATTTCGACCCTCAGCCCCGCAGGGACATCTCGGTATATTCTCAAGACAGGTAACCGATCAGAAGAACAAATGTCCAGCGGTGTTTGGGTCAGCACCGCGGCTGGCTCAACGGCGGCGGTGCTTTCGGCCGGGGGAAAATCTTTTAACGCGACGGCTAAACAATTTCAATTTGTTGCGCGCGAGGTTTATCACCGGAAATTCGGACCCCGTCGATTTTTAAAGCAGGTCTTTAAAGAAGGACGAACACTAGAAATTATTTCTTATATGCGGCAGGGAAGAATTTTTGTTGATGGTTCTAATTTGGTAGAGGCGTTTAAAGTTGGTGACCGTTTAAAAATTCAACTTTCACCCCGTCCATTGAAAGTCATTGGAGTTAAGGACTAGTCGCCGCACGTTGGGTTGATTGAATTTTTTTCGTCTTTGAGTATCCTGCTGAAGTTTTTCATTAAATAGTCCACATCTTCCACGTTTATGTCAAAAATCTTTTTGAAATCTTTAATGGCCATAAATTGTTTTTGATAGGTTTTGGAATAAGGCAAAAAAGACCAGTGCCAGGGTTCGTTGTGAACTGACCCGTTTTGCCCCAAATAAACCTGGCAAAAACCATATTGGGGTGCGGTTTTTTGCATCCACGCGTAAAACTTTAACACTCTTTCGGGTGTGTCCGGTTCCACGTTAACCAACTGCCCTCGAATGGAAGCTTCTGATATGTCCAACTCGGTGCCCCAATGATGCCGGGACAATCCTGGAACTGAAACCAGACTCATGATTGCTTCTACTCGTTTTTTTTGGTTGGTGGCGCCGCGTCGTAGATAGGAGTCATCCGATTGATTCCAAATACGACGTTGATTCCGGTAAGAACGATAGGCGGAGACCAAAATAAGATTCCACCCGGTCGCTTTGGCTTGTTCCTTGAAACGCCAAAAAGCCAGCATGACCGCAGGTAGAGCTCTATGCCCGGTTTTCGGATCCTGAATCATTCCCGGCGGCGGCACAAAACCCAACAGCTGTTCATCCGTTAAAACTGGCGGAGTTGGAACGGGTGTGGGGACGACTATGAATTTGCCGGACGGCGTTTGTTGAACCACTGTTTGCCGGGGCGCGCAGGAGACGACGAATCCCAGGAGCAAAAGAAAAAAACAAAGTTTGAAGTTCACCGGTTGGAACATCCCCTTGAATTACGTTACTGTAGATTCTTAACTGATAGAATTTTGAGATTTTGATCCAAATCGTAAACCCGAGGAACAGCTGTTTCTAAATTCAATTCTAAAACCTGTTCCTTGGTTAAATGTTCCAAATGCATCACAATAGAACGAAGAGAATTACCATGGGCGGCCACCAAGACGTTTTTTCCTTCCTTCAGTAAAGGAATTATTTGGGTGTCAAAATAGGGAATGGTGCGGGCGGCTGTATCTTTAAGCGATTCGCCGTTGGGCGGGGCGATATCGTAACTACGGCGCCAAATTTTAACCTGTTCGTCGCCGAATTTTTTGGCAGTTTCCGCTTTATTGAGACCCTGTAAATCGCCGTAATGACGCTCATTCAAGGCTTTGTCTTTGATGATTGTTAGGTTGGTTTGATCAATTTCACTCAAAATAATAGCGAGAGTTTTTTGAGCTCTTTGTAGATCAGAGGTGAAAGCAATGTCGAAGTGAAGGCCTTTTAATTGCTTTCCGGCCCTACGAGCTTCCTGTTCGCCTTGTTCGGTAAGAGGGACATCGACCCATCCTGTAAATTTGTTTTCCAAATTCCATTGGGATTGACCGTGACGAACCAGGACGAGTGTAGGCATTTTTTCCTCTTTTTTAATAATAAACAAAATTAAGTTGCATTTAATGGCTTCTAAAAAGAAGGCAAATTTTAACCTCTGATCAGTATTTTGGAAAGGGCAAAGGTTTTGCTGGAATGGTGTGTCACAAAGCCTGCTTGAGCGGTTGAACCAGCCTGAAGGCTGTAGCATACTGAGGACATTCTCGTTTGAACGGTAATTAAATTGAAAAACTCAGCACTTCTATATATGGAAAGAGCTTTGCTGTTGGCCCGAACGCAAGGCCGATATGTTACGCCCAATCCCAAAGTCGGCGCGGTTTTAGTTAAAAATGGGAAAATAATTGCGGAAGGCGCCCATCAACAATACGGCGGCCCCCACGCTGAAATCGTGGTACTGAAAAAAGCGGGCCACAAAGCCGAAGGCGCCACCCTTTATGTGACTTTGGAACCCTGCAGTCATTACGGTAAAACTCCCCCTTGCGCACACGCAGTTATCAAAGCGGGAATTATAAAAGTCGTTGCGGCTATGAAAGACCCCTACCCACTGGTGGCGGGTAAAGGATTTGTCTTACTTAGAAAAGCTGGGATAAGAGTTAAAGTGGGTCTTTTGGAAACGGAAGCCAAAGAATTAAACGAAAATTTTGTTTTTAGTCAAGTTCACCAACGCCCAAAGGTCATTTTAAAAGCGGCTGTGACTCTGGATGGGAAAATAGCCACGGTTTCGGGAAAGTCCAAATGGATTACAGGGCCTTTGGCTCTGCGAAAAGCCCATCAAATACGCTCGTCAGTGGATGCTATTTTGGTCGGAAGCCGAACAGCCTTCCTCGATAACCCTTCATTAACGGTCCGTTTACCGAATTATCGTCGAGAGGATGGTTGGCCACTGAGGGTTCTTTTAGATTCCAAACTTCAGATAAAGCTCTCGGCCAAGATTTTTCAAGGTTCTTCCAAGACCCTAGTTTTCACATCACCCAAAGCTTCTTTCTCCAGAGAAAAAGCCCTCCAACAAAAAGGGATTCAAGTTTTTCGGATTCCTTTAAAAGAAAAAATGCTATCGTTGGAAGCTGTTTTAAAGACGCTTTACTCTTTATCGATTCGAAGTGTTTTAGTGGAAGGCGGAGCAGAGACACATGCTTCGTTTTTAAAGGAAAAGATGGCGGACGACTTAGCTCTTTTTATAGCTCCGAAAATTTTTGGAGGTCTCGCGCCGGGATGGGTGGGTGGAGTCGGGGCGCTAACTCCATCAAAAGCATGGATGGCTCGAAATATAAATATTGAAAAACTGGGTGTGGATTATTTATTAACCGCCCGCTTGAGAGAATAAAATGTTTACGGGTTTGATTCAAGAAGTCGGGTTAGTTCATAAAACGGACAAACAGGGTCAAGACCTTTGTTTAACCTTAAAAGCGCCGTTGTTATCGTTCAAGGTGAAACTTGGCGATAGCGTCGCGGTGAATGGTTGTTGTTTAACCGTTGTGGATATTCAAACACCTCTATTGGTTTTTCAGGCTGTTCCTGAAACCTTAAATCGCACAGCTTTGGGCCTCCTTACGGAAGGTTCGAAAGTTAATCTTGAATTACCACTGACCCTTTCTGATCCTTTAGGTGGACATTTTGTGCAGGGACATGTGGATGGCGTGGCGGAAATTACGGCCATTGATTCGGAAGGACAGGGTATTCGAATGGCAGTTAAGATTCCTCAAAGCTTGTCCCGTTACATAGTTGAAAAAGGAAGTGTTGCCTTGAATGGAATTAGTCTTACCATAGCCGCGCTGCAGGGTAATCAATTGGAAGTAGCCTTAATTCCTCACACCCTTCAAAATACAGATCTGGGTTCGAAAAAAGTAGGAGACCTACTTCACGTGGAAGTTGATCTTTTGGCCAAATATGTTGAAAAACTCTCGGCCAACTATCGGGGAGGAAAACTATGAAAATAGAACCCATTGGCAACAGTGATAATGACGCTGAAAAAGAATTGGAAAAACTTAGCGCTGTTTCAGCTTATTTTGCCCCGGCGCTGAACGAACGAATCAAAAAAGTGACCGACCCCGTTTTGCGTTCGGAAATGAGTCTTTTTATTGTGGATGTGGAAGAAAAAGGAAAAAAACTTCTTGGATCTAAAAACCGTAAAGAGTTCGATGAATATAAGACTGCCGTAAAAAAATTTATGGATAAGATGGTTTCAACCTCTTTTAAAGTGCAAGAAAAACAAGGTAGGCAAAAAGATGGGAAGTTTGTCGTTTATCTCATGACGCAAAGAGTGGATGAGGCTTTAGAAAATTTGGGACAGCTTCTTTTGGCGGGCCAGCAGGATTCAATGAGAATTTTGACAGTTCTTGACGAGATACGAGGCATTTTGATGGATATCTACTTATGAAAAGGGTTTATGAATCATCAATCGGTTGAACAGGCCATTAACGATGTCCGTCAGGGCAAAATGGTGATCGTGGTGGACGATGAACACCGTGAAAACGAGGGCGACCTGGTTATGGCGGCTGAAAAAATAACGCCCGAAGCCATTAATTTTATGGTGAAAGAAGCTCGCGGTCTTATTTGCGTTCCTATGATGGCTGAAGATTTGGAACGCTTGGCTTTGCCTATGATGGTGACGCGTGAGGAAGATCAGTATCGGACGGCCTTTACCATATCGGTCGACGCCAAACAGGGAACCACGACGGGTATTTCGGCGCAGGATAGAGCCAGAACCATTCAAGTGATTGCGGACCCTAATTCCAAACCATCCGACTTGGTACGTCCTGGCCACATATTTCCATTGAAGTACCGCACCGGTGGAGTTCTGCGTCGAGCGGGTCACACAGAAGCGGCGGTGGATTTGGCCAAGTTGGCAGGTTTAAGGCCTACCGGCGTCCTTTTAGAAATCATGCATGACGACGGTACTATGGCCCGATTGGATGATTTGAAAAAGTTTGCTCTAAAACATTCTTTGACTTTAATCTCTATCGCGGATTTGATCCGATACCGCAGAAAAAAAGAGAAACTTGTAAAACGGGTTTTGGAAGTTCCTTTGCCCACGGCGACAGGTGATTGGAACGTGATTGTTTATCAAACTCAAACCGAAGACGACGATAGTTTGGCATTCGTTAAAGGAAAGATCGGCCCAGATTCGGTTTTGGTGCGAGTGCATTCAGAGTGTTTGACCGGTGACGTGTTTGGTTCCCAGCGATGCGATTGTGGAGAGCAACTGCATGCGGCCATGAATCAAATTGACAAGGAAGGTCGAGGAGTGGTTCTTTATATGAGACAGGAAGGCAGGGGCATCGGCTTGTTAAATAAGCTGAAGGCTTATCAGTTGCAAGACCAGGGCATGGATACGGTGGAAGCCAATGAAAAACTGGGGTTCCCGGCGGACTTGCGAGATTACGGCATCGGAGCGCAAATTTTGGTCGACCTGGGACTCCGGGATATACGCCTTTTAACAAATAATCCTAAGAAAATAGTGGGTTTGGAAGGCTATGGACTTAATGTGATCGAGAGGGTCCCGATTGAAATTGAGCCAAATGGGGTTAATGCCGGTTATTTGGAGACGAAACGTTTGAAAATGGGACATTTTTTGAACAAAAAAGCAGATGACAAACAGGCTTAATTAAAAGTAGAGAAAAAAGAAGTTTAAAAGATTACACTAGCGCCCGATTTCTAGCGAGTTACGCTGGAGAGGGCCCGTGAGGATTTGAAAAGATGGCTGTGAAAATTATTGAAGTAAAACCCGAAGGTTCGAAATTTAAAATCGCTGTTGTGATTAGCCGGTTTAACGATTTGATCGGTCAACGGTTGCTTCACGGCGCTCTGACAACTTTAGAAGCCTATGGGGTTTTAGAAAATCACATAGAGGTAGCTTGGGTGCCGGGCGCTTGGGAAATTCCAGTGGTTGCCCTGAAGATGGCGGAAACTGAAAAATTTGACGGAATTTTAACTTTAGGCGCTGTCATTCAAGGCGAAACTAGTCATCATGAATATATCGCAAACGAAGTGGCGGCGGCTTTAGGACGGTTGACAGATAAATTTGGATTGCCGGTGGCTTTCGGACTTTTAACCACAGCTTCTTTGGATCAGGCTTTGGCCCGGGCCGGAGAAACCAGTGACAACAAAGGCGCTGAAGCGGCCTTACATTTGCTCGAGACCTTGACGGTCTTGCATCAGATTCATTAAAGGAACCGTCATGGGATTAAAACGACGCAGCCGCGAATTGGCTTTACAAATGCTGTTCCAAATGGACATGGGAACGGTGAAGTTGTTGGATTTGGAAGAAAACTTTTTGCCCCAGGCCAGCGCACCCGAGGCGGCTAAAATTATGGCGTTGAAGATTACACGGGAAACCTGGGACAAGTTGTCGGATATTGACGGGCATTTACGCGGATTGGCGGCCAATTGGGATTTAACCCGCATGGCCGCGGTAGACCGCAATATCTTGCGGTTGGCGGCTTATGAAATACTATACGATTCCGAAATTCCGAAATCAGTTGCTATCAACGAAGCTATTGAGATCGTCAAAAGGTATAGTACGGACGATTCCAGCAAGTTTGTTAACGGTATTTTGGACAAATTGGAAAAGAAGAGCTAGTAATTGACGCGGAGCGTATGCAGTGGAAATAGATATACCAGAACATATAAAAAAATTTATAGATCAAGTAGTGGATTCCTTTGTCATGTGGGATTTGTTGATCTTCTCCTTTCAACAGGCGGATAAAATTGATACCCCTGGTCGAACCGCGCAGCTTTTGGGACGAACCGAGGGAGAAGTTGAAAAACCTTTTTTGAAGCTCGTTCAGTTGGGCGTTTTTGTTGTTGAGAAAAAGCAGGACGGCAGTTCGGTATGTAGAATCAACCAGCAATCGCCCCTTTTTTCAGAACTTCAGCAGTTTATTTCCTTTAATACCATACAGGAAAACCGGCTTCGAATTTTGAGCTATCTGCTTCAAAAGAAGGTCAGCTAAGTTTTTCAAAAAATGGTTTCATTTCCGCTGTTTACCAGAATGTGGAAAAATACTTTATCGGCACATGTTAAAGTCCGTGATAAAATAGCCCCCTCGAATTTCCCCTTGGAGAATTATGAAATACGGTTTGTTCTCAGATGTTCACAGCAATTTGGAAGCCATGACGACGGTGGCTGCCGCAATGAAAAGCGAAGGGGTGCAAGAATACCTTTGCTTAGGAGATTTGGTGGGGTACTACGCCAACCCGGTTGAAACGCTTGATTTGATCGAGTCCCTTAACTGCTGGAAAATCATATTGGGAAATCATGACGCCGGATGTATCGGCACAACTGATATTTCCCGCTTCAGCGCCCCCGCCGCGGACGCTATCCGCTGGACCCAAAAACAACTTAAGCCCCATCACTTTGACCTGCTCAAAAGTCTGCGTTTTCGAGAAGAAATTGGCGAGATTCAACTGGTTCATTCCTCTCCGTTTCAAAGTGAGGAATGGCATTACCTGACCAAGTTAGAGGATCTGGAACGCAATTTCCGATATTTCCAGGGGTTCGTTTGTTTCTTCGGGCATGTTCATAAGCCGTTCATCGCGGAACAAAAAATTGACGGAACAGTGCGGATTCTTGAAGAGACTGAAATGACGCTTCAAAAAGACTGCCGGTACATTGTGAACGTTGGCAGTGTGGGACAGCCCCGGGATGGGAACCCCAAAACCTGTTACGTGGTCTACGATTCCGACACTAAAAAAATCGCCATCCGCCGCGTTGATTATGATTATGAAACGACCGCAAAAAAAACCCTTCAGGCGGGTCTTTCGGACTATTTGGCGCAAAGGCTCGCGGCGGGTAAATAATGAAAAAGCCGACGGTACCGCCCGAAGCGAAAAAACGGGCCTTAGAACTTCAAAAGACTATCCGTTATCACGACAAAAAGTATTATGACGAAGCGGAACCCGAAATTTCTGATTTTGAATATGACCGCCTCTATCGCGAACTCAAAGATTTAGAAACCGCTTATCCTTCCTTAAAAACCGCCGACTCGCCTACTCAAAAGGTGGGCGGGACCACCAACAAACATTTCAAAACACTTCCACATCGGGTTCCCATGCTGTCGCTGGACAATACCTATTCTCTGGAAGAATTAAAGGAATTCGATCAAAGGGTTCAAAAGGGTCTGGGTGCCGACAAATATGAGTATGTTTGCGAGCTGAAAATTGATGGCGTCAGCATTGAGCTCATTTATGAAAAGGGCGTTTTGGTTCACGCCTTGACCAGGGGCGACGGGGAAAAGGGCGACGACGTGCTGGAAAACGTCAGAATGATCCGGGGCCTGCCCCATCAATTGAAAGGTTCGAATATTTCTGATCGGGTTGAAATTCGGGGGGAAGTCTTTTTTACCCGCAAGGACTTTGAAAAGATTAATCAGGAAAGGGAAGATCGGGACGAACCTCTTTTCGCCAATCCCCGCAATACCGCGTCGGGAACCTTGAAAACTATCGACCCAAATGAGGCGGCTAAAAAACCCCTGCATATTCTGCTCTATTACGTGTTTTCGCCCAACGAACTGCCTTTTGAGACCCAAAAAGAAAGCCTCCAATGGCTTAAAAAACTGGGGTTTCCCGAAGACCCCCATCACCGGCTTTGCAAAACCATTGAAGAGGTTCATGCCTATTGTGAGGAGTATCAATCCAAAAGGGATTCCATTGGTTTTGACTGCGACGGGGTAGTTTTAAAAGTGAACAGTTATTCACAAAGGGAAAAGCTGGGCACGACTTCTAAAATTCCCCGTTGGGCCATTGCCTTCAAATTTGCGGCGCAAAAGGCTGAAACCACTTTAAAGGCGATAACCCTTCAAGTGGGGAGAACTGGCGCCATTACACCGGTTGCCGAACTGGAACCGGTTTTACTGGAAGGCACTACTGTTAGTCGGGCTACCTTGCACAACGAAGATGAAATTAAACGTAAAGACCTAAGGGCGGGCGATAGGGTCATTGTAGAAAAGGGGGGCTCGGTGATCCCAAAGGTGCTTCAATCTCTGCCTGAAAAGCGCAAAGGCCATGAGAAGGTTTTCAAAATGCCGTCGACCTGCCCTGTTTGCGGTTCGAAGTTGGAACGGGAAGAGGGGGAAGCGGCTTGGCGCTGTGAAAACGCGGCTTGTGACGCCCAGGTAGAAAGACGCATTGAGCATTTTTGTGGACGAGACGCCATGGATATCCGTGGCGCGGGTCCCGCGGTGGTGAAACAGCTTTTGGACGAAAAACTGATTCATGATTACGCCGACCTTTACACGTTAAAAGAAAAAGACGTGGCAGAGCTGGAACGAAAAGCTGAAAAGTCAGCTCAAAACCTGATCGGCCAAATTGATGAAAGCCGCAAACGGATATTAGGACGTCTCATGTTTGGTTTGGGCATCCGGCACGTGGGTGTCCATGTGGCTGAGATTTTAGCGACCCGCTACAAAGATCTTTGGGCGGTCAGTGAAGCGGCTGAAGACGAACTTACGGTTATCGACGGTATTGGTCCGATAGTAGCGCATTCGATCGCGGCTTTTTTTGATACGGCTTCAAACGTTAAAATTATCAAGAAGCTGGAAAAGAGCGGAGTAAACCTAAAACGTCTCAAGGAAGAAGAGCCCTCCGGTGAACAACCCTTTTTGGGACAGACTTTTGTTTTTACTGGCGAGCTCAAAGGCTACAGCCGTAAAGAAGCGGAAGATATCGCTAAAAAGTTGGGCGCCAAGGCATCCGGGTCAGTATCCAAACTTACGACCTATGTGGTGGCGGGTGAAGCGGCCGGTTCCAAACTCAAAAAAGCCAAAGAGCTGGGCGTGCCGGTAATCAGTGAAGAGGAATTTAATAAAATGATAAAAAAGTATCGCTAAGGGACGGCCATGATTCAGTTCTTTAAAAAATTATTGTTTTCCGGGTGTGTGATGATTTGGTGTGGAACCGTTCTGGCTCAAACCACGCCTCAACCTAATGCTGATGTAAACGCTTTAGGTGAAAAACTCGACCAGGCCAAAGCCGATGTCGATCAGTTTAAAAACGCCTGGGACAAAACCCGTCTTGAAACTACCCTATACGAGCAAAGGGCTCAAAGGGCCTATCAACGATGGTTAAAAGCGGCCAAAAGCCTCAAGTCCAAAGCGCAGGGACAAAGGGACAAGGCGGACCTGGAACTTCAACTGTCGGTGGAAAGGCGCAAACTGGCTTTTTCCCGGTGGCAGTCCGCCCAACTGCGGGAGGCTTCCGAAGAAGCCCAGGTGCAGGCCTTCGCCCAGGATCAGGGTACCAAAGCCATTCGGGATAAAATCCAACAGCTCCAAGCCAAGTTAGCCTCCCTGCAAACCCCTACGGCGAGGCCGCCAGCCGAGCCGTGAGATTTGGGTGTACCTAATCGAAAATATAAGGATTGGTACCCGGGCGGCTACCGCCAAGTAGGGGCTGTTTACGGAGTACCTCTCACACGGCCACAAAAGGGCTGCACAGCGACTTGTGCTATTGGAAAGTATCGTCGTTAAGAGCCTAAAACTGTTGTCATTATTGGGTTTTAGGACTGGGGAGACCCATTCTGGTAAATTACCAGAATTTGCCCGGTTACCGGCTATTCATCGATGTAGAGTGCATTAACATTGGAAGGTGAGCCGCCTTTCCGACTTATGAAATTGGAAAATATCGTGGTTAGCGCTTAAAACCGTTGTCATTATTGAGTTTTAGCGTAGCGGAGACAATTCTTGCAAATTGCAAGAATTTGGACGGAACCGGTCATTTTTTGATTCGCAGTGAATCAAAATTGGTAGGTGAAAGAGCTAATAGGTCAAAAGTTTGACCTATTAGGAGTTTCTCAAGCCGAAAGTCTTCAAAGTTTGAAGACTTTTGAAGCGGTTGACGGGGAAAGTTCTCAAACTTTGAGAACTTTGGACATCGGTAACCCCGGAAAGGTATCGGGTGGGGTTTACCCGTTTAACGAATAACCCCAAATCGGTCGCGGTGCGACTGGGTTAACCCACTATGCTTCCAATTCTTGATTAAGACTGAATCAAAGTGGCTACAGGGAGGTACTTAGGGGTCGGGGTGTCCGGCGGCGGGACACAAGGGTCTTGGAAAGGTAAGGGTTCTGTCCATAGTGGACAGGATTGACTCTGAGGCAGGCGTTTTGCTCCGAGTCGGGGTTTTACCTGAAGACGGGGCAACAAGGACTGAAAATGTACTAGGGAACCCGGCTTGGTTAACAATTGCCCGGCCTTCGCTGAATGGGAATACCGGGTCGGTTAAGGTGTACTTAGGCAAAACACCGGGCATGGGATTCTGGGTGAAAGTAGAATTGGACAGGTTTAGATTAAAGACAACGACTGATTGGTTCGGGTCCAACACAGGAAGGAGCCTCCCGGTAGTGTCCTAATTTGAAATTCGTAACGTTTTTTTCTACCTTGATTTTTAGGGCTGTTTTAAGTACCGAAAGTAGAATATCGGCAGTTGAAATACCCCAAAAGGGCAAAAATTCGATATGGCAGATAAAAAACAGCCGCCATTCATTGTGTTTATTATTTCGTGGGCCGCAACTCTTGTGTTTGCGTTTTTTGGATTTGTTATGAATTTCGGTTCAGGGCAAGAAGTTTTAAGAGATTTATGTTGTGGATTTGGCATTGTCGATTTTATTTGGTTTTTTGTTTCGACATGCATGTGGTTAAAAAACCAGGAAGAAAGTAAAAATATTTTAGTTTCGTTTTTACTTGGATTGAGTTTGTTATTTCCGTTTATATTTTGTATGGGAATTTATATTTATAAATCAAACAATCCTAAATTAACTTCGATGGACAATCTTCAATTGGTTATAAGTGAAACATTTGAAAGGGAAACGATAGATATAGATGGAAAGGATTTTGTGAATTGCGTTTTTAAAGATTGCACTCTTGTTTGGAAGGGTGATAGCTATCAATTTAGCGAAAAGCATCATTTATAAACGTGGTAATGAAATTTGATAATTTGACAGCTTCTAATGCAGTGGTTTTGTATAGAAGAATTACTAAGGATAAAACAAATATCGGATATGCAATTCCTGGAAATAATAATATTGCTCAATAAGTATTCAAATAAATCTGATTCAATCGGGACAAAAAATGAATCGTTGGGGCATTCCAAAGTGGCTTGAAGAAGATGTAATGGCACGAGATAAAACTTGCGTTTATTGTGGTGTTAAGTTGCTTGACGCGATTCCTCGCAACGGTTCTCGGAAGGCTATGGCGACTTGGGAGCATATTATCAATGATGCAAGCATTGTGAATCGCAAGAACATTGCTCGATGCTGCTCTCCATGCAATTCAAGTAAAGGGACAAAAGCACTTTCCGATTGGATTAATTCAGATTACTGCAAGAAGAGGGGCATCAAAGAAAATGCTGTTTCTAAAATTGTCAGGGATGCATTGTGCAAAAGGGCTCAGAAAAAAGAAAATTGAGCAAGGATTGGATTAAGTTTTTAAGCATCCGAGGAATTTTTAGAATTGTTTTGTTCAAACCATTGTTCATTTCCCCCTTTTTTGCCATTACTTTTCAGGCCCTTCACAAGCCCGATTGCCTTGAACCCTCTTATTAAAGACCCTATACTTAGGCCTCTTTTGGCCCCCAATGGCCGTAGTTTATCCATAAACGAGGAATCATGATTAACACCCTACTCACCAAAATATTCGGAAGCCGCAACCAGCGGGAAATGAAGCGCCTGGCGCCTAAAGTTGAGCTCGTGAACTCTTTTGAACCAGCCTTGAAGACTTTAACCGACGAACAATTAAAGGGCAAAACCGCCGAATTTAAAGAGCGCCTTGCGAAGGGCGAAACCCTGGACGATATCTTGCCAGAAGCCTTCGCGGTGGTGCGGGAAGCTTCCCAGCGGGTCATGGGTATGCGTCCTTTTGACGTTCAGCTATTGGGTGGCATGATCCTTCACGAAGGCCGTATCGCTGAAATGAGGACTGGTGAAGGTAAAACCCTTGTGGCAACTCTACCGGTTTACCTGAATGCCTTGACCGGCAAGGGTGTGCATGTGGTGACGGTGAACGATTATCTCGCCGAACGCGACAGTTTGGGCCGGGGAACCTTCAAAGGCATGGCGACCATCTATAACTTTTTGGGCCTGACCTGCGGTGTCATTAAACACGGCCTGTCGCATCGCGCCCGCCAGGAAGCTTATGCCTGCGATATTACCTATGGAACCAACAATGAATTGGGTTTTGACTATCTGCGCGACAATATGGCGACCCATATGGATCACACAGTTCAACGTGAACTCAATTATGCCATCGTGGACGAAGTGGATAGTATCCTGGTGGACGAAGCCCGCACACCTCTCATCATTTCCGGCCCCAGCGAAGAATCCACGGACCTCTATTACAAAGTGGATCGCATCATTCCGTCTCTCGAGAAGGGTAAGGACAAGGATTACGACGTTGAGGAAAAAACCCGCTCAGCATTCCTTACCGAGACTGGCGTCCGCCATGTGGAACAACTGTTAAAGGTCGACAATCTTTATGACCACAAAAACGTTCAATTGGTTCATCACGTCAATCAGGCTTTAAAAGCTCACGTTATCTTTAAACGGGACGTGGATTACATTGTCACGGACGGCGAAGTTGTCATTGTGGACGAGTTTACGGGCCGCCTCATGCAGGGCCGCCGTTATAGCGATGGATTGCATCAGGCGCTCGAAGCGAAGGAAAGGGTAAAGATTGAGGCTGAAAACCAAACCTTGGCCACGATTACTTTCCAAAACTTTTTCCGTATGTATAAGAAACTTTCTGGTATGACCGGTACGGCTGAAACTGAAGCGGCGGAGTTCGCCGAAATTTATAAATTAGAAGTCTTCACCATTCCAACCAACCGCAACATGGTTCGTAAAGATGAGCCAGATGCGGTTTACCGCAGTCAAAAAGAAAAGTACAACGCTATCGTGGACGATGTAGTGGCTCTCCACGAAAAGAACCAGCCGGTACTGGTAGGCACGGTTTCCATCGAAAAAAACGAAATGATCTCGGAAATGCTTAAAAAGCGCGGTGTTAAACACGAAGTCTTGAATGCTAAATTTCACGAACGGGAAGCAGAAATTATTGCCGCAGCCGGTCAACCGGGCGGGGTTACGATCGCCACCAACATGGCGGGCCGTGGTACGGATATTGTGCTGGGTGCGGGCATGAAAGACGCGGGCGGTTTGGCGGTGTTCGGTACGGAACGGCACGAAAGCCGACGTATCGACAATCAGCTTCGCGGTCGTTCGGGCCGTCAGGGTGATCCGGGTTTATCTCGCTTTTATGTGTCTCTTGAAGATGATTTGATGCGTATTTTCGGTTCTGACCGCCTTAAAGATTGGATGACCCGTTTGGGGATGCAGGATGGGGAAGTGATTTCCCACCCGTGGGTTTCCAAATCCATCGAACGGGCGCAAAAGGCCGTGGAATCCCACAATTTTGATATCCGCAAGCATTTGCTCGAATACGACGATGTGATGAATAAACAGCGCGAAGTGATTTACCGCGAGCGCAACCGGGTTTTGAGAGAGAAAGACATTCGCGCCCACATGCTTGAGATTGTCGATGATATAGCGGTTGACGCGGTGGATATCTATGCTGCCGAAAAAACCAAAGTTGATGAATGGGATCTGGAAGGCTTAAAAAAATGGTTTAACGGCGTTACCCAAATGAGTCTGGATTGGAAGGAAGAAAACCTGATTCATTTGGACAGAGACGCTCTTTACAGCGCCTTGAAAGACGAGTTGATGAAGGCTTATGAAACCAAAGAAAAGGCTTTGACCCCTGAAGTGATGCGTAATTTGGAAAGAGCCGTCATTCTTCAAATGGTCGATAGCCAGTGGAAAGACCATCTTCTTTCGATGGATCATTTAAAAGAGGGCATCGGGCTTCAGTCTTACGGCGGTAAAGACCCGCTTATTGAATATAAGCGAGAAGGTTTCGCCATGTTCGGTGAGCTCTTGGGTCGCATTAAAGAGGATTCTTTCAAAATGCTTCTTTTGGTTCAAAAAGTGGATCCGGATGATGAGTTATTTGAATCAACCATGCCGTCAAACATAAAAGAAGAACATCCGGATTTTGATCCCAAAGCGGTGGTAACCAAGGCTCCTGTTCCTGTGCCAGCATCTCCCGCAATGATAGGACAAAACCCAACGCCGAGTTTTGGTGCGCCTATGGGCGGTCAACCCTGGGAAACTCAGGGAGGTCAGTCCCGACAACCTGTCGCCAAGGTTGCGACTATCCGCAGAGATGAGCCCAAGCTTGGGCGGAATGACCCCTGTTATTGTGGATCAGGTAAAAAGTTTAAGAAGTGTCATGGAGTTTCTTAATATGGTCAGAAAAATAATTTTAATTCTTTCGGTCGCAATTGTCCTTTCTTCTTGTGGCAAAGTGGACCCCAAAATTTATGACGAAGACGGTCCGGTGGCCGATGGCGATATTTTGGTGGAGTCTTCCACAGCGGATGCCCGTCATCTTATGCCGCCCCTGGTGGATGAAGTAGGCGGGGCTGATATCGACGGATTGGTCTTCGAGGGCCTTCTTCGTTATAACGAAAATTTGGAACTCGAACCCTGTTTGGCCGAAAAGTGGATTGTTTCTAAAGACGGCAAAACCATCACTTATTACCTTCGTAAAGGCGTTAAATTTCACGACGGCGTGGAGTTTACGGCCAACGATGTTCTCTTCACTTATAAGGTTTATTCCGATCCGGGGACTAACACGCCTGAAGGCGCCAATTATCAAGACATTAAAGACATTGGCATCATTGATCCCTATACGGTTCAGGTTCGCTACAAAAAGCCTTTCGCACCGGCTCTTTCTATGACATTTGACAACATTCTTCCCAAGCATTTGTTAGAAGGTAAAGACATCAATAAGGACGATTTTGACCGGCATCCTATCGGCACGGGCCCTTTCCGGTTTATGAAATGGGACACAGACCAGAAAATTGTTCTCGAAGCCAATCCGGATTATTGGGGCAATAAACCTCATCTAAAACAATTCGTCATGCGCATCATTCCGGATCAATCGACACAGTTTTTAGAACTTCTCAACGGCGGCATTGATTGTATCGGGGCATGGCTTCACGGCACTTTGACACCGGAGCAATATAACAAGCAACTCGATACCCCGAAATTCAAAGACTATTACAAAGCATATTCTTCCGACGAATTGGCCTACACCTACATCGGCTGGAACCAGAAGAACCCTCTCTTTAAAGATAAAAAAGTCCGTCAGGCTTTGACTATGGCATTAGACCGGGACGCCATTATCCAAAATGTCATTTATGGTGAAGGCACAGTAGCCACCGGCCCCTTCGCGCTCCGTACCTGGGCCATGAATCCTAAAGTCAAAGCATGGCCCTTTGACGTGGAAAAGGCCAAAGCTTATTTGAAAGAAGCCGGCTGGAAGATGGGTAAGGACGGCCTTTTGCATAAGGTCATCAATCACAAAGACACCCCCTTTCAATTTACTCTCATGACTAATCAAGGCAATGTAAGCCGCGAACGCATCGCCACCATTGTTCAACAGCAGCTCAAACAGGTGGGCATCCAGGTCAATGTCCAGGTGGTGGAATGGACCACCTTTATTTCCCAATATCTGAATCCCCGTAAGTTCGACGCGGTTATTTCAGGATGGACCATTTCGGCGGATCCAGATTGTTATTCCATCTGGCATTCCAGCCAAATGGGAGAGCATCAATTTAATTTCATCAGTTATAAAAACGCGCGGTTGGATGAATTGCTCATTGAAGGCCGCCACACACTGGATCAAAAGAAGCGCCAAAAAATTTACTGGCAGATTCATTCGATTCTTAATGAGGAACAGCCTTACACTTTTCTTTATGTGCCACACCAGTTAACGGCGATTCACAAGAGGTTTAAAGGTTACCACATGAACAGTAATGGCATCCTGACTCATCCGGAAGCCTGGTATGTGCCTCTCAACCAGCAAAAATATAACCCGTAAAGAGTCCGATGAAGAAATACGTTCTGCGCCGATTGTTGATGATGATCCCTCTCTTATTGGGAATCTCTTTACTTAGCTTTGTCATTATGCAATTGGCCCCAGGTGATCCAGCCACCATCGGTATTGCCATGAACGCCAAGATCGATCCAACTTATCTGGAAAAGCTCAGGGAGTCCTATGGTTTAAACGATCCCTTGATGGTCCAGTACTGGCACTGGCTCAAGCGCATCTGCACCCTAGATTTTGGAACTTGCTTTGGCGACAATCGACCGGTGTTGACGGTCATTGGCGAAAGACTTCCCGCCACTTTTCTTTTATCGGGATTGTCTCTTTTTTTACTTTTTGTTTTGGCGGTTCCGTTAGGTGTTGCCGCGGCCTATTACCAAAATTCCTGGCTGGATCGGCTCGTCTCCATTTTTACCTTCGTGGGCTATTCCATGCCGAGCTATTGGCTGGCCCTTATTCTTATGCTCTTGTTCGGCGTGGAACTAAATCTTTTACCGATATCGGGAATGATGAGTACTGAGGCCGATTATTTACCCTGGTATCAAAAAATAGGCGATCTTTTTTCTCATCTGTTTTTGCCTTTGTTTGTCACCACTTTTGGCGGCTTGGCCTCGGTTTCGTTATATGCCCGCACGAGCATGTTGGAAGTTATCCGGCAGGATTATATTCGAACCGCCAGGGCAAAAGGTTTGTCCGAAACACAGGTGGTTTTTAAACACGCCCTGCGCAACGCTCTGATTCCCATTGTGACTCTGATGGGGTTATCCCTTCCGGCGCTCATAGGCGGTAGTTTTATCATCGAAACTCTTTTTGCGTGGCCCGGTATGGGTCAACTGGGACTCGAGGCGGTTTTTACCCATGATTATCCCTTACTCATGGGCATCGGGATCATCACGGCTTTTTTGACGCTCACGGGCAATCTTCTGGCGGACTTGGCTTATGCCTTGTTGGACCCAAGGATTCGTTATGATTAAACATTACCTCAAAACTCAGCCGCTCATGATGTGGGGAGTCGGTATTATCGCTCTTCTGGTTTTAACCGCACTAGGCTGCCAGTGGTTTGCCCCTCTGGACCCCATTCAGCAAACTCTTGAGGACCGTTTATTGGCCCCCTCGTTTCACCATTGGATGGGAACGGACCAATATGGCAGGGATGTGTTTTCCCGCCTCCTTTACGGGTCGCGCATTTCTCTGGCGGTAGGATTGGTGGCGGTTTCCATTTATGTTTTTATTGGTACTTTTGTGGGGGCGGTTGCCGGTTATTACGGCGGTTTGGTGGACGCGCTTCTCATGCGCCTAGTGGATGTCTTGCTATGCATTCCCACCTTTTTTCTGATTCTCATGGTGATCGCTTTTGTGGGTCCAAGTATTATCAACGTGATGGTGATTATCGGCCTGACTTCCTGGACGGATGTGGCCCGGTTGGTTCGGGGCGAAGTCCTTTCGTTGAAAGAACGGGAATTTGTACAGGCCGCCAAAGTCATCGGCATGAAAGACATCCGTATTATTATTAAACATATCCTGCCAAACGCCATGGGGCCGATTTTAGTGGTGGCTACCCTAGGTATTGGTGGGGCGATCCTGACCGAATCGGCCCTTAGCTTTTTGGGTCTGGGGGTTCAACCGCCCACGCCCAGCTGGGGCAATATGCTTCAAGAAGGCAAAGACCATTTGACTGACGCCTGGTGGCTGGTCACCTTTCCGGGACTAGCCATTTTTATCACGGTTTTGGGTTACAACCTGTTGGGCGAGGCTTTAAGGGATTTGCTGGATCCCCGTTTGAGGGGAAGTGGCAGGCATGGGTGAAGAATTCGCGGAGCTGGTCTTTCCGGTTTCTTTAAAGCAGCTCTTTACCTATCGCATTCCTGAAGCCCTTTCGGGGTTGGTGGCGCCCGGTATGCGTTGTCTGGTTTCCTTTGGCCGCCGTCAGACCGTGGGTCTGGTGACAGGTTTAGCCACAAAGGCCCCAGCCCAAGCCAAAACCATGAAGTCCATCGATACCTTACTCGATACAGAACCTTCCTTAAGCCCGGACCTGCTTCAATTGGGTCAGTGGATCGCGGATTATTATTACTGTTCCCTGGGCGAAGCGTTGTTTGCCATGCTGCCCTTGGGCTACCGCAAAAATCCTAAAGCTTTTATCGAACTGCTTTCCGAAGCCAAGCCGGAAAAAGTGGAAGCCTTGTTAGAAATCCTGGGAGCATTGCGGGGTGTGAATTTTAAAAGTCTTCAAGCGGGTAAAATTCCGCTCACCGCCCGTACCAAAGTTTTAGCCGAAGCGCTCAAAAAAGAAAATTTGGGCCAGCTGCGGTTAGAGGGCAACTCAAATTCTCGAGCGAAAAATAGAACGAAGTTGGGACTATATCAGGCCCCGCCTCAACTGCACGCCCAACAGCAAGCAGCCTTAACCGCTATTGAATTGTCTCTGGCCGAAGGAGGGTTTAAAACTTTTTTGCTTCAGGGTGTCACGGGTTCGGGCAAGACCGAGGTTTACCTTCGGGCCATCGCCAAGGTGATCGAAAAGGGTCAGCAAGCTATTGTGCTCATTCCTGAAATTGCGTTGACTCCTCAAACGGTAGAAAGATTCACCAGCCGCTTTGGCGACCAGGTGGCGGTTCTTCATAGCCGTCTTTCGGCGGGTGAACGCACCCTTCAATGGCGGCGCATGGCGCTGGGCGAGGCTAAAGTGGCGGTCGGCGCCAGATCGGCCTTGTTTGCTCCTGCTAAAAACTTGGGTTTGATCGTAGTTGATGAAGAACATGAATCTTCCTACAAACAGGACGACGCTCCCCGTTACCACGCCAGGGACGCGGCGGTTAAAAGGGCGCAAATCTGTAAAGCGGTGGCCCTTTTGGGCAGCGCCACTCCGTCGCTGGAATCGGTTTATAACTCCCGGATGGGCAAATATTCCTTTCTGTCTATGCCGGACAGGGTAAACAAGATGCCTTTGCCGCTAATTAAGCTGGTCGATTTGCGGGAAGAATGGAAAGCGCGGGGGCAAGACCGCCCGGTTCTTTCTATGGCTCTCGAGGCCGCCATTCGGGAGACGCTGGAGAAAAAAGAACAAGTGCTTTTGTTCCTCAACCGCCGGGGTTTTAACACCCTTACACTTTGCATGAAGTGCGGCGAACAGGTGCATTGTCCTTCCTGCTCAGTGCCTGTCACCTTTCACCGGGGATTATCCATTAAGGGCAAGCCGGCACTCTTGTGCCATTACTGTAATTGGATGGGGCCGATCCCGGAAAAATGCCCCCAATGCCTGGATGGGGATATTAAGCAGGTAGGTTTGGGCACGGAAAAAGTTGAAGATGAAATGAAAATAAAATTTCCGGGCGCCCGCATTGGCCGGATGGATTTAGACACTACCCGGAAGCAGGGGAGTCACGAGGATATCTTGAACCGATTCCGTCGCCACGAGATTGACCTTTTGGTAGGCACCCAGATGATCGCCAAAGGCCACGACTTTCCGGGGGTGACCCTGGTGGGGATTGTAGGGGCGGATACGGGGTTGGCCCTGCCGGATTTTCGCTCCTCCGAGCGGGTTTTTCAGCTTTTGGTCCAGGTGGCCGGCCGGGCCGGCCGGGCCGATAAAGAGGGTGTTATTTATCTTCAAACTTTTAATCCCGAGCATTCTAGTATTCAAGCGGCGGTTAAACATGACACGGGTGGCTTTTGGAAAGAAGAATTGGAGCTGCGTAAAGCCCTTTCTTATCCGCCTTTTTCCAAGCTGGGTTTATTAATGTACCGCTCAAAAGACGAGAAAAAGGCAAGAGAATCAGCGGAAAAAGCGGGCCAGGTTTTAGAACGGTCGGCCTCTGTTTTGAAGGTTGAAGTTTGCGGTCCCGCTCCCGCCAGCATGTTTAAATTACGGGGTCACTTTCGTTTTCAAATTTTACTCAAGTCCGAAAAACCTCAGGCCATCCGTCAATTGATTCAACAGCTCGATAGTCGCTTTCAAACACCCTCCGGAGTGTTTCGGGTGGTCGACCTGGACCCCCAGAGTATGTTGTGATCAAAGAGCCCAGCTCCGAGGGTCAGCCGGTGACGATGGTCACCCATATCGAACATAAAAGTTCCGAAACCCTTTTGGCATATCTTTGCCGCCGTTTTTCCTACCATAACGAAACCGAATGGATCGACCGCATTGCCTCCGGCAGGATCAAGGTCAATGGATTAAAACCCTCCGGCGGTCAGCTTTTAAGGGCGGGGGATGAACTAGCTTATACCACTGAGCCCTGGGAAGAACCCGAAGTGCGAAAAGATTACCGCATTGTGTATGAAGACGAGTATTTGATAATGATTTCAAAACCTGCCCCTTTGCCGGTTCACGCTATTGGGGTTTATTTTCAAAATACTCTCATGCATATCCTCCGCGCGGTCAGGCCCGAGGCTTGGAATTACGAATTGGTTCACCGCATCGATTCCGAAACGAGCGGTCTTCTTTTGATCGCCAAGGATAAAGTAGTAATGCCACATTTGACTCATCAGTGGGCCGCGGGCACGGTTCAAAAAACCTATCAGGCTATTGTGTTCGGAAAATTTCATCCCTCGCAACGGCGGGTTGAAAAACCCATCGCGACGATCAAAGGCGGTCCCATCCGAATGAAAGCCGGTATCGATGCCATCAAAGGTAAACCCTCCATTACGGATTTCAAGTGTTTGGAAACCAAAGATAAATTTTCGTGGGTTGAAGCCAAACCACTAACAGGGCGGACCCATCAGATCCGCGTCCATTTAGAAAGCGAAGGGCATCCCCTAGTGGGAGATAAACTTTATTCCGGAAGCGACGAGACTTTTTTGAGGTTTGTGGATGAAGGATGGAGCGATTGGCTGGCCCAAAAGGTTTTACTGCCGCGCATGGCTCTGCATGCTTCGCGGTTAGAGTTTGACCATCCCATTGCCAAGACTCGATTAGTCTTTGACGACCCGATGCCCGAAGAATTGGTTCGTTTTTGGAATGGCTTGAAATAATCAAGGTTTACATAGGGCTGAATTGCCCATAAATGCTTGACTTTAAGGGGTGTTTTCCTAGAATACACCCCCTGCCTCCATGTTGTTTCTAGAGGCTCCACTCAAGCCCGAGTGGCGAAATTGGCAGACGCAATAGACTCAAAATCTATCGACTTCACGGTCATGTCGGTTCAAGTCCGACCTCGGGCACCATTTTTTGAACCCCTCAAGTGGGTTGGTACGTTGTAAAAATCTTAAAAAACATTGTCCCCAGCGGATTTTCCGACCTTCGTTCGTGTTCGTGACACGAGCGAAGGTTTTTTTATTTCTGCTCATCAGTGAGCGTCACCGAGCCTCAAAAAGCGCAAAAAAGCAAAACGAATGACACCGTTATGACACGGAAAAGTTTTTAAGGTCAGTAGAGTGTGCGTCTACTGATCTCTCCATCACTATTAACTTGAATGATTTTCCAACCAGGAATAAATCTTAAGAGCTTTTGAATTTAGGACTGGATGGAAGCCGATGGAGTTTAGTTTCTTTAAGACAATTGAACGGCATACCCCATCTGTTATGGCCGGATTTGCCACCTATTCGGGCCTTAAGTTTGTGTTAGAGGCTTGCGGGGTGATAGGTCTTTCCTTAACCCCTTTTGACACAATTTCAGCCCTTTCCGTTGGCTTTCTGTACCTGTTTGAAAAGCACGTTCGTATGGATCATTTTCTGGCATTGGCCCCGGCGGTTATAGCGCTTTCGTTTAGTCATGACTTTTTTGGTGAGTTTCTGGGGACGGATGGATTTACAGGATATGTGGTTATGGGTCTTTCGGTTTTGATTGGATTTTGTATTTATTTCATCCACTTTTTCACTAGGCACACCCTCGAACACCAAGGGGAGTCTCCAAAGCATGAGGGTGGCAAGTATTCCCTTTATTTAGACGCCGATAGTAAATTCTTTATCCCTGATGAATTACTTAAATACCATACCGAGGTTATTGGCTCCTCCGGGATGGGGAAAACCAACATTTTTAACTATCTCATCGAACAGGGAATCGAAAATGGTTTGGGGATGTTCGTATTCGATGCGAAATCTAACTACAACAAAACCATTCCTTATTACGCTTATAAACATGGGCGGCTTAACGATTTTAAATACTTTGACTTAGCAGACGTTAAGCGAAGCCAAACCTACAACCCGGATTTCAAGGAAAAACCGGATGAGGTTTTCAATGGACTGATGAAGTCGATTTTTTATGGTCCAGTGAGCCAGGAATTTTATCGGGATCAAGCTTCCGATGTTTTGAGCAATCTAACCAATCTTCTGTTTTTGGAATTTAAACACGTTACCCGTATGGATTATCAAAACCTTATTTCAAACGAGATAAGGTCTTTCGATTCGATAAAAGCCATGGCCCAGAAACACGAGGATACCGTTTCGGGTAAGTACTTCTTGGAAAAATGGGTGAAGATGTCTGAAAAGGATCGGGAATTAAACCTTTCAGGACTAACGAGCAAACTTGCGCGCTTTACGAGTCGAGAATGGTCTCCACTCATCAACACTCTAAAGCCAGACATTAAAATGAAAGATGTGGTTGAGAAACAGCAAATATTCCTTTTTGGAACATCCTCATTGGTGAACCAGGAAGATTCAAAACCGGTCATTATTTCAGCTCTTGTTGACTTGGCGGGGGTTATAGGGCAAAGGCTAATAGAGAAACCAGAGAAGCCTTTTTTTGTCTTTTTGGATGAGTTCTACACCGCCGCTTATCCGGGACTTAATGACCTTATTTCCTTGGGTCGGGAAGCCAATGTTTGTTTCTTTTTGGCCCACCATAGCTTGGGCCAACTAGGGGCAGTCAGCCAGGAGTTTAAAGACGACATTCTTACCAATACAAATCACAAAATTGTGATGAACATCACGGAAAAAGACACGGTGGATTTCTTCGCTTCGATATTTGGAACGAAAGTCACCAAAAAGGATGTTTATTCCTATGACACCCGTGTTCCGCAACCCAGAGGACGAACCGAGAAACAGGACGAGGAATTCATTATCCATCCGAATTATTTAAGGGGTATGAAACGGGGTGAAGCGGTCTGTCGGATCGTATATGTCTCTGGCCCAAAGGTTTTTAAAATGAAGCTCAAGGAAGTTAAAGCCCCACCTAGAGATTTTGATTATGTGAAATGTGTCCCGATTCGAGACAACCATAAAAAGCTAAACCAGTTTAATGAAATTGAGAAGCCACGCTTGAAAACAGTGTCGAAAGCGAGTTCTAAAAGTGAAGAGAAAAAGACGCCTGCAAAGGAAACCAAGCCATCTGAATCTAAGTTGGATTCGGGACTTTTAGCGAATGGAGACGTTAACTACTCTAAAAAGAAAAATCTGGGGAAGGTCTGATGAAAGACTTGCTGGAAATGACAAGTCAAGAATCAGAACACTTGATTTGGATTCATTCCAATAAGTTCACTACTCCTGAATTGTTTTATAAAAAGTTTCTATCGGATAGAAGTTCCAGGACGGCCTATAACACCCTGAATCGTTACGCTTCTTTTGAAAAGGGTTTTCTTCATGTTATGAAAACGCCAGTTGCGAACAGCAATTTCTTCTTTTTAACTGCCGGAGCTTTGAGGTGTCTGGATGAAAATAAGCGAGTTTTAGTTAGGAGCGTGCGGTATCCAGTCAAAATAAACCCCCGTGAAAGGGAGCATGATTTTAAGGTTCAAGCAATACGTATTGCTTTGGAAGCCAGTAATGAACTTAAAGACGTTTTTTGGGTATCAGATTTTGAAATGCGATCTGGTATCACGCCTGTAATTAAGGCGGAATACTTGGAGGGAAAGTTGGACGTTGAAAGATGGCGTTCTAATGGGTCGAATCCCAATCCTGTCGGGAGGCGGACTCCTGATGGATATTTTGAGGCGGATGTTGAAAATCGAAGAATAGGATTTGTCCTTGAGTTTGAAAATCAACATTACAATGAGCAAATAATGAACCGAATGACGGGGAACTTAAAAGACAGATTTCCTGATGCGCTGAAGCTGATAGTAACAGTCAACGCAAATAGTGCGGTGCGTATGATTCGCGTTCTTCAAAATAAGATAAAAAGTGCTGAACAACACCAATGGTTTATTTCGGATTTTGACAAAGTAACAACGATGTCATTTAGACGCTGTTGGCATCAACTTGATCGCTCTTTAGAGTGAAAGGCGAATATCGGAGTTTTATAGAATGTCTAAAATGATTGACGGTTACTATAATGGTTTATCGTTTAGGGAGAAATAATGCAAAATATTTTCAATGTTTATTGTGATGAAAGTTGTCACTTAGAAAAAGACCGACAGCCCGTTATGCTTCAAGGCGCTCTCTGGTGTCCTTTCGTGGAAGCCCGACAGCTTTCTATTGAAATCCGGAAAATAAAAAAGGCGAACAGGGCTGATGGGGAATTGAAGTGGACGAAGGTTTCCCAATCGCGAATAGACTTTTACTTAGAGTTGGTTGATTTCTTTTTTAAGAATCCAACTATTCATTTCAGAGCATTGGTTGTTTTGGAAAAGGGGAAGCTTAATCATGCCCGATACAACCTCGGGTCTCACGACGACTTCTATTACAAAATGTATTTTTCGTTACTTAGCAAAATCTTAAGTCCTGATAAACAATACAATATTTATTTAGATATTAAGGACACTAGAAGTCGAGAGAAGGTTAAAAAGTTGGGAGAGGTTTTATGTAATAACGTTTATGACTTTACGAGTCAAATGATCAAACACATTCAAAATGTTCATTCATACGAATCTGATTTAATGCAAATTTGCGATTTCTTATTAGGTGCAGTTTCCTACAAACACAGAGGATTAGCTTCCAATCCTGCGAAAAAGCGGGTTGTCGAGGAAATTGAAAAGCAGTTAGGAAGAACTTTATTGGAGTCAACTTCACTTGGTGAGGAAAAATTCAACCTTTTCCTGTTCACCCCGCTAGGGGATTGAACTATGAGTATTCCAGCTTGGTTGCCCGCAATGGCGGATGTTGATCCATGGAAAGGAAACACCTTTGATCTTCTGTATGAGATATTTCTTAAAGACTTTGTTGCATCAAAACCGAGATACCAAGGGTTTGAAGTTTGGTGTTTTCCTGAACTGGAAGATGGAAAAATCAAGATTTTTTGGCATTTAACAAGTCGAGAAGATAAAGAAACCCATGAACGGTTTCCAGATTTGAGGCGCGCTGAACGATTACCGTGGGCAAGGCCGCTTATTGAACATCCAGAAGATTCCGAAGTATTAGCGTGGGATTATGAAGAAGGTAATAAGGACATACATTCATATGTTTGGCTTAAAAACCACGATTATGTTGTGGTGTTGAAGAAATACAAAGATGGAAGACGCCGGATAATAACGGCTCACTGGATTGATTATGAACACAAAAGAAAAGATTTATTGAGGAAATATCAGCAGAAAGTTGCCTAAAATAAAAAAGGCCGACGCAGAGCGACGGCCCAACTCCTTCTGCCATGGGCAGATGAGATGTGTGAATTATACGCATGTATTCTTTTTTGTCAATCGGCCAATTTAACTAATGAATTATTAAGTAATAGTATGACGCTGGATGGGTATTTTAAAGTTCGGGTTTGAATGTAATTTTCTCTAAAATCAGTTCATGCAGATTGTAAGTCGGATTTCGTAATATGCTGTTATTTGAACAATCGCACTGATATTGAATCGAGTAAAGGATATGAAAAGTGGAGAATTAAATCTGCATTAAGTCCACTAGATAAAATCAAATGACACAACCAGACTATAGTGGAGCACGTGGTTCAAATGCGGGTGACGATTATCATGAGTTATGGGTTCTTTATAACGTTCTTTCGTTATTGGGTCGAAATACAAAACTTACAGCCATAACTGTAGAGGGGTTAAAACCCGAAGATGAAAACGGTGTTGTTGGTGATGTATGGGATGGTGTTGACTGTGCATTTTATTATGGTGAAGATCCAGATAGCCCTCAACGAATAGAGATAGATCAACTTAAATATTCATCGGCAAATCCAGACCAACCTTGGACCTCCTCTCGTTTTATTCATACGACAAACAAAAAAGCCGATAATTCTGTTATAGCGAAACTTTCAAAAACGTTTGAGAGTGTTAGCCAAAAACACCCTGCTTTGTCTACATCCGGGAATATTCGAATTCGTTTAATAAGCAATCAACCGATCGAAGCTTCGGTTTTAAAGGCATTCTCTCTTGTGTTAGAGGGAAATCCTACTGATGAATCGAAACGAATGGAAATTCGTTCCAATATTAAAAACGCAAGCGCCTTAACCGACGAGAAATTTAATGAGTTTGCAAAGGCCATAGACCTTACAGAATCTGGAAAGGGATCTCGGTTTGAAATAGAAGGACGCATATTAAAAACAATATCTGAATGGACAGATGGTGACTCTCGGACGATGGTTGATCTTCTTATGAGAAAAATAAGAAAGATGATGATGCCGGAGGCTACTGGGGAAATAATTACACGGGAAAAATTATTGAGTTGGTTAGGATTCTCTGAGTGGGGTGCCCTATTTCCATGTCCATCAGATATTAAACACATAGATCATCCGATTCAGCGTCAAATTGGGAAAACTGTAGTCGAAAAGTTTGGTGGTGGAATACAAAAAATTTGTTTGCATGGTTTGGGTGGTTGTGGAAAAACGACTACGTTAGATCAAATTCGGTCATCGCTTCCTGGTCAGTCCGAAGTAGTCGCCTTTGACTGTTATGGTGGTGGAAGTTATCTTCATTCTGATGCTTTTCGGCATCGTCCTAAAGACGCTTTTCTTCAACTTTCAAATGATTTATCGGTTCAACTTCATAGTCCGCTTCTTTTGTCGAAGTCGGCAGATACCGATTATCCAAAATCTTTTAAAAAACGTTTAGAGAAGGCTTCTGAGCTTGTGCGGTCAAGATCGAATGATGCGATTTTGTTAATTGTAGTTGATGCAGCTGATAATTCAGTTACGGCGGCTGGCGCACAAGTTCCGCCAGAAAAATGTTTTGTCCACGATTTTCTAAATTTAGGAACTTTACCTTCAAATGTACGGGTTCTTGTAACTTGTCGAACTACTCGCCTAAGTGAAGTGAATATTCCGTCAGAATACATGCTCTTAGAAATAAAAGAGTTTACACGTGATGAGACGGAATCTTTCGTAAAAAGACTTTGGAATGATGCTCCCAATGGTTGGATTGATGATTTTCAGTTTCTGTCTCGTGGTAATCCGAGAGTTCAACAGTACGCAATGGATTACGCAGGAACTGAGCCAATTAAAGCTTTAGAGTTTTTGCGCCCTGATGGGAAAGGCCTCGATCAAGTATTCCGAGAGCAATTAAACCGTTCTCTTACTAAACAAGGCCGCTCTCAAGAAATAAAAGCCTTTTGTGCTGGTTTAATATCTTTGCCACGTCCAATTCCGATTAGTGATTTATCAACGGTAACTAGCTTGAGGTTGGATCAAGTCAGGGATATTTGTGCCGATCTTGCTCCTGGTGTTTGGTTGAATGATGGCATGATTGGATTTGCCGATGAAGATTTTGAACATTTTGTTCGAACTGAAGCGGGAGATCAACTTAGTCGAATCCAGGCTGGAATTGCCGATCATTTTGTTGGTCGTCACAAATCCGATGCTTATGCGGCTTACCATGTGGCCGGAGCCCTTTTCGCCGCTGGTCGCGGTAAAGAAATACTTTCGCTTGTTCGGACGGAAAAAACACCGAGCGCAATTAGCGATCCGATACTTAGACGAGAAGTTGAATTGCAACGTCTGCGTATAGCAATGAAAGTTTGTCGAGAGACGGGGAACAATAAGGATGCGATTTTAACTTTATTAACGGGGGCTGAAGCACTCAAAACAGATGATGCAATACATGATGTTCTCGTAAAAAATCCTGACTTGGCAGCTGCTTTTGCACGTGAAACTGTACCCGGGTTAATTCTCAGAAATTCCGCCGATGCCGAACATCACGGACCGCTCCTCTTTCAGTTTATGGCTGTAGATGCTAGAGACAATGACGCCATCTCTGTTAGGGAAGGTGGAAGATTAATCCGTGCGTGGATGGATAGACGAGCTGTAGATGTTGAAGAAAAAGAGAAAAAATATCCGCATTCAAAACCAGATTCGTGGCCAATCAGTATTTCAGATATTTCAGCGGAAACAGAAGCTGTTTTAAGAATAAGTGGAGCAAAACATGCCGTCGAATATTTGAATAGATGGACTCCGCGATCCGTTAGGCTGGCGGTTGCTATTGAACTCTCGTCGAAGTTGATAATTAGTGGAAATTCTTCTTTGGTGGAAGCGTGTCTTCGAGAAGCAAATATCCCATCTCAATGGAAGTTATTTCTTCTATCTCCATTGGCTTTAGCCGGTAAAAGTATTGATTTGCCACAATTGAAAAAAGGACTAAGAAGATTGCTTCATAGGGGTTTGATAAAGCCCGAAAAATTGATGGAAATTTTCCATGAAGATAATTTTATTGGTGACTATTTGGATTGGATAATAACTGGTTGTGAAATTTATATCGCGAGAGGTGGCGTTAAAGAAGATGTTGCACCAGTTTTAGAGAAGTTTATCGCACCACACTTAAGACGTAGAGATTTGCTTCATACGTTTAGATTTGGATTGATTGATTTAAGCTTTCGTGCTTATTCACTTTTAGAAAGAATGGCTGGAAGAGAGGCTTTGTTGGAGAGCTTTTTGCTTGATCCGTTGCCAGAGTTTTTCGGTAGCTCTGACGAGGAAAAGGAAAAAAAGAAGGACGAGGATAAGAAAAAGAAAGAAGAGCTAATTTCATTTATTGGACCATACACAAAAATCTATGACATACGGGCCCAAATCATTCTTGGAGTTATTCCGGTCAGTGAAGCGAAAACCAGGCTTGATGACGAAATAAAAAATTATAACGACCACGCCTATAGACTGATGAGAGAAGTTCATGTTTTTGACCTAAAAGTAAAAGTGACAATAGCTATTACTCGTCTTGTTGCGATTCCTGGATTTGATAAGTCTTCGCTACAAGAAACGATAAAATCGATTTTGAGCCCAGGGTTACATCCCTTGGGGCATATAAATATAAAAGTTTTTGAGGCTTTGGGTTTGGATAGTTCGTTTCAAGCATTCATTCTTTCCGAGATTTGGGACCGAGCAAAAATTTTAAAAGCCATGAAAGCTTCTTCCGAAGAGAAAATATCGGCATTAATAGATTTGACTCGACTTATTCTTCCACTGAGTTTTAAGGATGCGGAAAGTGTTTTTAAGGATGTTATTGAAGTTACCGGCGAACTTAATGAAGAAGCAGTTCATGAAATTGCCTTATTTAAACCATATTCAGAACGCGCAATAGCATCTTTGGATTCGACGAAACGTCGTTCAATTGCCTGTGATTTAGCGACTGTTATTGGTGATGCGGGAATAAGGCTGGAACGGGATGAACATTTTCCATGGAGAAAATCCATATCGGCAATTACTACCTTGGATATCTGTGTTGGTTTAGCGGCTATTGCTCGTTGGGATGATTCGGGAATTGCCAAAATTCAGGAGCTATTACCTAGTTTATTAGTTTCGGCAATGACTTTTAAAAAAATGTCCACGAAACGTATATCTTCACTATTGGTCTACTTAGATCAGGCTCATGAAGACTTGTTGATTGAAATAATGAGAAATGCCAAAAATGAGATGGATAACAAATCCTTGGTTTCTCTACTGGAAGAATTAGCGCGTGACGAGTTGTTTAGGTTTGGGAATGGACAACGTCCAAAAGTTTGTTCTGAAATAGAATCACTGTTAAGCGGAGTGGAATTGGGACATTGGGGTAATCAATTAAAAAGAGCGACCAAGTTTTATGAGATTGAAAGCCCGAAATTCCCCTCAACTTCATCGGATAATGGCACCAATTATAGTTCTCTGACACCGGAAGGAAGATCCGATCCATTTGCGGGTGTGGACTTCTCGGTGTATAGGTTCATTTCAACAGACGAAATAAATAAAGTTGTTTCTGAAATCTCTGATGCCAGTCGAGAGTCAAAAAGTTATGTTTCGGCATCAGAAGTATTGGGACGAATAAGCGGCTCGGTCCAAATTGGAGATCGAGTAGCGCATCTTGAAGCGTTAACCGCCGTGGGAACCCATGAGAGGGTTTTATATGATTCGCCTCAAGTTTTGGTGAAGTTAATTTCGGAATGGAAGAATACCCCGTCAGTTAGAACGTGGTGCAAGGAAAAACTTCCCGATGTCATAAAGAAATATTTACCTGGGTTTTGTAATTACTTGGTTTATGACCAATCGGCATTGCCGACTTTGCTTAGTCAAACTGAATTGCCTGATTCGGAGATTTGTTTAGTGTTATTGGAAGCCATTGAAAGACACATAGATGATCTTAACGTGTCCGATTTGTATTCGCTTATAGGCCTTGTGGGTGGGTACAGTTCAACTACGGAGGCCGCAGGGGTTTTGGAAGAGTATGCGAGCCGTCTTGTACAACGAATACCACAAGATCATCGTGATAAGTGGGATTCGGTTGATATTCCAATGGAAACTTCTGAAGGACTTGCAAGATTCATTTATGCCCTCATGGGTGATATGGATACCAGAATAAGATGGCGTTCAGCGCATTCGCTTCGCCGATTAGCTCGGCTTGGAGATTTTGATGTTATCAATAAGGCCTTTGACAACTATGAGTTAACTGAGGAGAAAAGTTTCAGGAACCCAGAAGCTCCATTTTATTGGTTATCGAGTCGATTATGGTTGGTGATGACCGCAGATCGAATTGCAGAGGAGACTCCTAAGGCTGTAATAGCTCACACCAAAAAGGTTTTTGAAATTGCAGTGGATAATGAATTTCCTCACGTTCTCTTACAAGAGTTTGCCAAAGAAGCTGTTTACAAACTTTCTCGTGGACGTCATATAAAGTTAAACGCTTCGCAAGAGAAAAAGTTGGGGACGGTTAACAAGAGTAAGTTTCCGTTGAAAGCGCCTCCCGCAAATCGTTTTCGCGAGTCGGCTTCAAGAAGCAATCCTAAACGTCGATTTGATTTTAACTGGATGGACACTCTCCCATACTGGTATCAACCGGTTTTCAATTATTTTTATGAATTAAAAGAAAAAGATTTTTTGGATATAGCTGAAAAGTGGATAGTTGACCGTTGGAAAGTCACGAAGGGACCAGATGCTTGGGGAGAAGACCCTAGACGAAACAAGTTGCCTGAAAGATCCTATTCGCTGACAGACCACCGCCAAGGTGGCATTCCAGTGGTAGAACGATATCACACGTATTTAGAGTTGAATGCCTTATGGTTTACGGTCGGCGAATTAATAAGAACAAAGCCACTTGTCAGAGATGAAGAGGATTATTTTACGGTTGGAAATTGGTTATCTCGTCACGGTTTAACCCAGCCTCCCGTTTGGCTTTCGGATTTAAGGTGTCCTAAACCGCTCGAAACAGACATGTGGTTTAGACCCAACGAGAAGATCGATGCTTGGGTTGAAGATGTAACGGATAGAGAGTTTTTGAAAGAGTTGGGATTAGCAAATGGAGACGGATTTGTTGTGGTTGAAGGGAGTCATGAAACGCAATCGAAGGATTATGAAAACTCTATTAGGGTTAGAAGTGCATTGGTATCTCCAGATACTTCAGAAGCGTTGGTTAGAGCATTTCAAACCATTGAGGATTATTGGGGATATGTATTGCCAGCTTATGAACAAGATGAAATTAATGAACCACCTTATAAATTGATTGGTTGGATTAAGCACAACAATAAAGATTCTGGTGTCGATGAACACGATAGATTTAGATACGGTGTTAATGAGGTTCTGTGTCAGCCCAATGAAGAGTGCTTAAAAGCTTTAAAACTTAGTCTCGTTTATTCGGAAAAAGTTAAATGGGTCAGTAATGGAAGAACTAGTCAAACTGGATTTTTATATGAGGCGTGGGGCGATTATTTAGAAGAGCCACGTGATGACGATTACAATAAAGAAGTTAGGTCGCTGGGATGGCGTTTGAAAATGGATAAAAAAAAGGCAAAAGAATATTTAAAAAAGATTGGTGTGGATTTGATCGTGAAGGTTGAAATCGTAAGGAGGGAAAGAAGTTATGGGTATTCGAGATATGACAAAAAAGAAAATAAGGAAGCACACTTCGACAGACTCTTCCTCCTTGCCAGTGATGGAACCATTAAGGCCGCCGAAGGACGTATTGGGTCTTGGTAAATATTTAGTAAAAGAGCTTGGGTTTGAAAAAGGACATGATGTGTTGGGGCGCTGGATGGCCCATCATGTTGCGGGACTCATTAAAGATACTGAGAAGGCTTCCAACCCTAAAAAACGCACACAGGCTCGAAAGGAAGCAGAAAAAACCATTTTAAAAATTTGGGATAAAAGATATCAACTTCCAGGAAATGCTTATCCCCTTGCCCAATATAAGGACATCGTGGCGATTTTAGATGTAATCCGTCCTGGGGGTAATCCATGGAGATCGGGTTATTCATCGGATAAGAAAATGGATAAACTGACAGCGGCGATGTTTGATGAGTTCTCTCGATTGATAATTATTTTGATATTTTTTCAGGCTCCTATTGCGAAGATTGGGAAAATTACGCCCGTTTCATTTGAAAATTTAAACCCATTCGAACTGCGCACTTTACTGGGTATCCGTCAAATTTTTCAGGCTTATCAAACGAGTCAAGAGACATCTAAACCTTCAAAACGGGCTAAGAAGAAAAAGAATGAATCGGGGGAGAAACTGAGTGATGGGATTGTACGGCTAATAGATGAAACAATCGGAACCCTCTCGGAATTGAAAAGTGAGTTTCGTGAGGAAGAAAAATCAAAAACGACTAAAGATTGATTGAAAGCTTGAGGGCATATTGAAGAGTGTTGATATGGTTTTCCTTCCTTGTCTGCGTTGCGGTCTGGATTTTGTTCCGGTTTCCTTCTTGTTACTGATGAATCCCAGAAGCACGATCATGTGCCATCGATGCGAGGCCGAGCATTATTTGTCGATTCAAAAAACGGCTAATGGATATGAGGTGGACTACCAGCTTTATACCCTTCGTTACCCCTTGGAGTCCTACGACGAAGGCCTTGATATACCAGTGAGCCGATATGAAATGAAAGATTTTGGAGATCCTCCTGAAACCCATGGTGGGCCGGGGCCTATCATTGTTTACCTCCGTAAGAAACGGTTTTCGATTAAAGAGGTAACGGTTATATGGGAGGCTTCCAAAGGGAAGTGCCATATCTGTGGACGGATTTGGAAACTGAACGAAAGGGGTATCCGGGGCTGGCACATTGATCATGTAGTGCCTCATGTCGGGGGCGGTCAGGGAACGGAAGCCATTGAAAATCTTCGGTTGGCATGTGCCAAATGTAATCTGAAAAAGGGACGCGGTTATACAGAAAAGAGAATACGGCTGGCTATTCGCGATTTAGTTCAGTGGGTGGATTCTAGGACGGTTCAGATGAATAAGTTCAGAGGTGGCCGTGGGGAGTCATTTTAGCTTTTCAATGGTGGCGTGTTCGATAATCCATTGGTCGAAGAGCTTTTTTGGGATTAAAACCAGACGACGCTTACTTTCGTCTCTTACAGCCACTTTAACTGCGGGAAAATGGGTTTCCGGTTGCTCATGTATCCAATCATAAATAGTTGAGGCTGGTATGTTGTAAACCCGTTCGATGTCGCCTGGCCGAAGAAATAGAGGGTCTTCGCCCCTAATGCCAAAGAGGGTGCTGTGATCGACTGGTTCTTCGATAAAGGGAAGCCGGTATTTGGCATCTTGTTGGGGGCTGTTTTCGGGAGAAGCGTTGGTTGTTTTCATGGATTACCTTTGGCCTGGAAATGATTTGCCGGAAGATTGTAACAACCTGAATAGCTCAATGCGGTGGCTGGATGGTGTGCCCTTTTGTCCCATTGTTTCTTTCAAACCATTTGAAACCAAAATATAGACTTGGTGGTGATTTAAGGCGGGTTTTTCCACGCTACGATGGCGAACCCCCCTATCTACGCATCAAGTGATATGCGTAAACCGATAGGGGGGTTCGCCCTCTCCGCGTGGAAAAACCCTAAGACTAGAGGAATTGATTTGATGCGTAGATGAAAGAGGAATGGGAAAGACAACAGACAAGACAAAGACAAACATAGGAAACTAGAGTGGGAGGACGGGAGGGGAGTGGTAGGAGGAAGCCAAAGGGGGTGCAGGGAAGCAAACCGTAGCCGATGGAATTAGCTGTAGGTGAAGGTGGTAGTGATTTGGAGTAGTAAAACGGTGGCGGGATGAGAGGTGTAATTGAGGTTTTTAGAGGCCCCTGAAAAATGCAAAAAAGTCTAAATGTTAGGTAAGGGTATAGGGTGCTCAAAAACCCTAAATTGAAAGCCCGGATAATCGGGAGAAAGGTAGTTAGTATCATGCAGATTAAACTCTATTTTAACGTCTTGGATAACCTCGGCATCCTATTCGATGAGATCGATAAGATTAAGTGCCCTATTCACCATGAATCGCCAGGCCCGGTTCAAAGTACAGATAACGCCAACGGAATGAGTGAAGTGATCGTTGAAACCTGCTGTGTCACCCAACACGATTTAACCATTCGGATGCTTCAGAAGTACAAGGCGGAGGAAGAGCGGCTTCGCAAAAGCAGGGAAGAATACCTCAAACACCAAGACCCTTTGTTTTTAAAGAACCTGAAAGCCAAGCTGGAAGCTCTTATTTGCCCAGACCACATTGAAAAGTTAAAGCTGGTCAACTATGCACCCGGTGCGTTTGGGGCCAGCGTGGATTATAAGTTCTGTTGCCAGAAGCTCAGGGACATGGCGTCAGAACTCTACAAGAAAGAATTAGGAAGTTAGGGGGAACGAAAAAGAGAAGACCTTTTTCGTGGGCCTTCCCCCTGGATTGAAATATTCCGCAAAGGGCGCGGAATGATTTCAATCCACCCCTTTCCTCGGGGGCGTCTGTCCCCGAACCCCTGACCAAAGGAACATCCCTTTGGAATCC
>OLLS01000117.1_pt1 | contig 75949 bp, 57 predicted proteins | sample 1604631 | NCBI WGS metagenome assembly OLLS01 (sample SAMEA104055725, study PRJEB20765) | soil metagenome | biome: Arctic tundra; feature: Polygonal ground; material: soil | place: USA | collected 2011-09 | depth 0-0.5 m | reverse complement strand
CTTAATCCTCTAAAATAAGGGCGTGCCAAGACCAAAACGAATTCATTACGAAGATGCTGTATATCACGTCACCTCCCGCGGTAATGAGCGCAGGAAGATCGGAAACCGGCGTAAAAAAAGGGGTCAGCCAACATTCAACACTTTAGGTCAGTCCCTGTTTAATTTGATCATTTCTTGAAAACCTCACATGGAACCAATCCATTATGAGGTTTTGTTGTTTTAGGCCCTATTCCAATTAGCGGTATCTCTGATCCAAAAATCACCCCACTCCCGAATCCTTGTAAATATTCAACAAATACACAAATAAACGCTTGACCTAACCCAAAATATGCCCATAATGGCGGCAAGTGGGGAAAAGTGGTGGAAAGTGGGGAAAAGTGCTGAAATTCCTTATTTTTCAACGATTTGGAGCTGATCATGTTTCGAGGGATCTTTCATAATTCCATCGACGATAAGGGCCGGATGTCGATTCCGGCGCGTTTTCGGGATCAGATTCAAAACAACCATACTACCCCCTTAGTGCTGACGCTGGGTTTCGACCAATGCCTCTTCCTATACCCCTCTGATACCTGGCAGAAAATTGAGGAGAAACTTTCCTCGATGGACAGCCTTAATTCTGAAGTTCGACAGTTTCAACGCACGGTGATGAAAGCCACTGACGAAGTGGAGATGGACCAGCAGGGCCGCATTGTAATTTCGCCGGTGCTCCGCAAAGAAGCGGGCATCGCCAAGAATGTGGTGATTGTGGGTCTTCTGAACCGCGTTGAAATTTGGGACAAACAGAAATACGAAAGTTACCACGCGCAAACGTCGCAATCGCTGGAGCTGATGGGCCAGAAACTTTCGGATAAGGGCATACAGTCCATTTCGTTTTAACGCTGGCCGTTTTTCGGTGGGGACCGGAAATGGTTGGTGAGGGCTTCAAAGAGTCGGGGGGATCCTAGAGTGGGCCGAGTGTCTTCGCTAGGAATTTAAAAGGAAGAATTTTTTCCTAATTCTGGCAAAGGATGAACCATCTTGGCAATCGCTCTGAACAACACTGAAACCGTCACGGTTCTACGCCTGGCGGGCGACATCGGCAACACTGAAATGGACGCTCTGATGAGCGTCCTCAACGAGATGGTTCTCCAAAAACGCAGTGATCTCATTTTAAACTTCAGCCACGTCAACCACATCTCTCTCAACGCTATCTCCGCGCTGGCCAAACGCAAACGCAGCTTTCTAGCCATGAACGGGGACATCAAGATCGTTGGCTTGATTCCTTATGTGGCCAATCTGTTTAAGCTGGTTGGCGCTTTTTCCTACTTCGATGTTTTGTCCAGTGAAGATGAGGCCGTTTCCCGATTTGAAAGCTGATTCGGTTCACCTGCCGGTTCTCCTGAGGGAGACGGTGGAATGGTTGTCTCCTCCTCCTGACGGGATTGTGGTGGATTGCACGGTCGGGATGGGCGGCCACTCGGCGGAATTGTTAAAACGCATTCCTCGGGGCCGTCTGGTTGGTTTGGATCAGGATGTTGAAGCTCTACAACACGCAAGCCTCGCACTCCAGGGCGACCCCCGGGTCACTTTGGTCAAGGCTAACTTCGCCGACCTCCTGACTGTGCTAAAAGAACTTTCTCTTAGCGAGGTTGACTGCGTGCTCATGGATATTGGCGTATCCTCCTTACAACTCGACAGCCCCAGCCGGGGTTTTTCCTTCCAGCAAAATGGTCCTTTGGACATGCGCATGGACGCCTCCGCGCCCTTAACGGCGGCGGACGTGGTGAACACCTATCCGGAAGAAAAATTAGCGAACGTCATTTATGAATACGGCGAGGAGAGAAAATCCCGCCAGTTAGCCAACGCCATCACGCGCCACCGCCAGCAAAAACCCTTTGAAACCACTGAAGAATTGGCCCTTTTAGCCAAAAAAGTACTGGGTTCGCCCCGGCCTAAAAAGGGTGAAAGCTTTAAACATCCGGCCACCCGTTTGTTTCAGGCGCTTCGCATTGAAGTCAATCAAGAGCTGGAAGTGCTGAAGACCGCTTTAAAAGCGGCGCTCTCGGTATTGAAGCCGGGCGGGCGTTTGGCGGTGATTACCTTTCATTCCCTCGAAGACCGCATCGTGAAACAGTATTTCAAATCAGAGAGTGTGGACTGTATCTGCCCGCCCCGTATCCCGCAATGCGTTTGCGGACACAAAGCCTCTATAGAGCTGCTGACCCGCAAGCCGGTGGAAGCGTCTGAAGCGGAAATTCAACAAAATCCCCGGTCGCGCAGCGCCAAGTTGAGAGTGGTTCAAAAAGCCGGAGGAAAAGCGTGAGGCAAAACCTTTTTCACCACCAAGGACACCAAGATCACCAAGAAAGACACGACACCATCTTGGGTGAAGGCAAAAACAGGAACGGCCAAAATCTCTTTCACCACCAAGGGCACCAAGTACGGAAAAGGCAAAACAATGCCTTGGGTTTAAAACCACAAATTACGAACTGTTTATCTTTTGATTTTTCTTTAACCCAAGAATCATTTGCCTTACTTGGTGTCCTTGGTGCCCTTGGTGGTGAAAAACAGGGAGGGGTTTTGTGAGAGAGTTCATCACCTCCAACGCCAATAACGCCAAAGACCAGTTTTTCGAGAAGGCGAATGAGGCCATCGACGCGGGACTTTTTTGGCGGGGCAACCTGGCCAAGGCGGTGCGTCAAAAAGATTTCAAGGGCACCCTTTGGGGCGTTTCGGTTTTGAGTTTTTTTCTCTTCCTCTACGTCTGGCAGCACATGGAAGTGGTAAAGCTGGGCTATGACGTGCAGGCTCTTCGCCAGCAGAAACAGCAGTTGACCAACGAGTACTACTACCTCAAATACAAAATGAACGACATGAACAGTCTGGTGCGGGTCGAGCAGATCGCGCACGACCAGCTGGGGATGCAGACGCCCACCTCGGACCAGGTGGTGATTCTGGACGACAGTTTTTCGATTCTGCCAAAATGGTTCCTCTTCTGGGAAAAGACTTCGGCTCCTAAAAATGCGCAGGGTAACCAGCCATGAGCGCGCGCTATTTGACCCCCATCCAGAAACGGTTAATGGTATTAGAAGCGATTGTTTTGATTTGCTGTGCCTGCGTGGAAGCCAGGCTGGTGTACCTTCAGGTTTGGAAACACTCGGACTTCAAGCACATGGCGTCGCACCAGCAGTACATTCAAAAACAAGTGGAGGCTTCCCGCGGGAACATTGAGGACCGCAACGGCGCTCTGCTGGCCATGAACATCGGGCTTTTCAACGTGAGCGCCCACCCGGACCAGATGGATGACAAGACCCGCGACGCGGCGCTTTTGTCCCACGCTTTGGGGATGCCCTACTATTCCATCCTCTCCAAATTGTCCGAGAACAAACAGTTTGTCTGGCTGGCCCGGCAGGTTCCTTACGGCTATTCGGACGCGGTGGCGGCTTTGAAGATTGATGGAGTGGACGCACTTCGCGAACAACACCGCTTTTATCCGGACCATGAAATGGCGGCACAGGTGCTGGGTTTTACGGGTATGGACAACCAGGGACTGGGCGGATTGGAGCGCTATTACGACGGACTTTTGACCGGTAAAAACGGAATGATGATGGCCCAGAGGGACGCCCGGGGCAGGCTGGTTTCCTCGGGCGATGAGTCCTTAAAGGTGGGTAAGGACGGTTTGAATATCCGTACCACCATCAACCAGACCATCCAGCACATCGCCCAGGTGGAGCTGAAAAAAGCCTTCGAGCATTTCAAGTGTAAAGCCGCCTCGGTGGTGGTGATGGACCCGGCCACGGGGGAAATTCTGGCGATGGCCAACTATCCCACTTTCGACCCCAATAGTTTTTCCCTCTATTCCCCCGAAGTCTGGAAAAACCGGGTGGTCAATGACGAGTTTGAGCCGGGAAGTACTTTTAAGCTGGTAACCGCTGTCGGCGTTTTGGAAGAGGGCCTGGTAAACGAGGATGACAAATTTTTCTGCGAGAACGGCGCTTTTAAAACGGACTATGGCCGCACGGTGCGGGACCACGAAAAACTGGGGATGCTGACCTTCCGTGAAGTTTTCGGTTTTTCCAGCAACATCGGCATGGTGAAGGTCGGCTACAAGTTGGGCCAGGAAAATCTCTATAAGTACTGCAAGAAGTTTGGCTTCGGCGACCCGACCGGCATTGATCTGCCGGGCGAAGCGACGGGGAAAGTGAGACCGCTGGATCAATGGAGCGGATTATCTCTGACGACTATTCCCTACGGCTACGAAATTTCAACGACCCCCATTCAAATAGTGGACGCCTACGCGGCCATCGCTAACGGCGGTATGATGATGAAGCCTTATATGGTGAAAGATTTGGAAGACGCCGACGGTCATGTGGTGAAAGCTTTTGGTCCCCGAAAAATACGCCGGGTTTGTTCCGAAAAAACCGCCCAGCGCATGACCCAGATGCTCCGGTGGGTTGTCCAGCACGGGACGGGCACTATGGTGGCTCTGCCAACCTATGACATCGCGGGCAAAACGGGAACGGCTTACAAGTTTGAGAATGGCCGCTATTCATCCAACAGTTATGTTTCTTCCTTCGTTGGTTTTGTCCCGGCGGAAAATCCAAAAGTGGTGATTTACGTTTCTTTGGATGATCCGCGCGGTATTTATTGGGGCGGTTACACCGCCGGACCCGTGTTTAAAGAAGTGGCCAAGCGCGTGATGGCTTACGACCTGGTCCCCGGTTCCTATGGAACCGGGACAACCAATGCGAGCGCCTCCGCTGGTGGCCTCGGCGCAGGTGTACCTAAAGACGAGAGAAGGGTGCCCTCGTTTGAGGGGCTGACGCCGGAGCAATGCAAATGGCTGGCGGTATCCAGCGGACTGAATTTGAGATTTACGGGACGGGGCGAACGGGTGGTGGCCCAATCGGCTGCGGCGGGCGCGCCTTTAATGGCGGGGGACCAGAACCCGGACAATCTGGTTTTGACCCTGGGCAAGCCCGAAATTTCCCAGGCGGGCGGATTAATGCCGGATTTACGCGGAAAAACCAAGCGTCAGGCCCTGGCGCTGTTATCTCCTTTAGGCCTCAAAGTCAATTTCCGGGGCGAAGGCGTGGTGCGGGCCCAGTATCCGGTCGCGGGCCGGCCGGTGAATTCGGACATGAGCTGTGAAATGAATTGCGACGTGCCTCTGGCCGGCGTTTCCAAGTTTGACGGAGGCAAATCGTGAAAAGGATAAAGCTGTTTAACCACCAAGGGCACCAAGGACACCAAGTAAGGCACAAGAATCTTTTTTGGTTAAACCTTTTGAACCACAGAGTTAACAGAGTAATACGAGATGAAGCAAAGAATCTTTTTGGTTTAACCCAAGAGTTGTTCGTCTTTCTTGGTGCTCTTGGTGCCCTTGGTGGTTCAAGATTTGGGTTGTCGTGTTTTGGAGGCAAATCATGAAATTTTTATCTTTGATCAAAGCGGTGAAGGGTGCCCGGGTGGTGGGCAAGGGTGATCCGGAAGTGACGGGCCTCTGTGAAAATTCCAAAACGATTCAAAAAGGGAATTTGTTTTTCTGCATTCCGGGGGCCAAACACGACGGCCGTTCCTACGCGTTGGCGGCGGTGGAACATGGGGCTTCGGCTTTAGTAGTGGAGGGTGAAGTGTTGAGGGGGATGGATGTTCCTCAACTGGTAGTGCGGGACGCCCGGGAAGCGTTGGCGCTGATGGCCTCGGCTTTTTATGGCGATCCCTCGAAAAAATTAAAAGTCATCGGCGTCACCGGCACCAAGGGCAAAACCACGACCACTTATTTAATACGCGCCATTCTGGAAAAAGCCGGGCAAAAAGCCGGGCTGATCGGAACCATCGCCTATCAGATCGGGAAAAAAAGTTACGAAGCCAACAATACCACGCCGTCTTCTTTAACCATTGTCAAACTGCTGGATGAAATGAACAAGCAGAACTGCAAGTGGGCCGTCATGGAAGTGTCCAGCCACGCGCTGGAAATGAAAAGGGTTTTGGGCGTCGATTTTCAGGGAGCGGTTTTCACCAACCTGGGCCGGGACCATTTGGACTTTCACAAAAACTTCACCAGTTATTTCAAGGCGAAAAGCCGGTTGTTCAACGAGTTTAAAAATCTCAAAACCCGGGTGGTCAACGCGGACGATGTGTATGGCCAGAAACTTTTAAAAGAACTCAAATCCAAGGCGGTGGGTTACAGCATCAAAGCCCCCTGCGCTTATCAAGCCACTAAAGTATCGCACAAGCCTGGCCTGCTGAAGTTTGAGGTTCAGGGACAGGCCTTCGGAGTTCCCTTAACCGGGCTATTCAACATCTATAACTGCCTGGCGGCCATCGCGGTTTTGAAAGAACTGGGACTTTCCTGGAGTGAGCTTCAAAAGGGTTTAAAGAACGCCCCGGCGGTACCCGGGCGGTTTGAGGAAGTTAAGGCGGGTCAGGACTTTACGGTGCTGGTGGATTACGCCCACACCTCGGACGCCCTGAAGCAAGCCTTGATGGCTTCACGGGAAATCATTGGGAAAAAGACCAATTTCAGGGTGATTTCATTATTTGGCTGCGGCGGCGACCGGGACCGGAGCAAACGGCCCTTGATGGGAAAGGTTTCGTCCCAGCTGGCGGACCTAACGATTGTCACCTCCGATAACCCGCGCACCGAAGACGGCAAAATGATTTTGGAAGATATTTTGCGGGGCATACCCCGCCCCCTGCTTCAGGGCGACCAGCGCCGGGTTTGGGTGGAAGAGGACCGCGAAAAGGCGATCCGTCTGGCTTTGTCCAACGCGAGAACGGGAGATTTGGTTCTGATCGCGGGCAAAGGACATGAGACTTATCAGATTATCGGTGAAGTGAAACATCATTTTGACGACCGGGAAACGGCGAAAAAAATACTGAAAGAACTGAAGAAAAAACATGTTTAACCACCAAGGGCACCAAGGGCACCAAGTAAGGCAAAAGAACATCTTTGGGTTAAACCTAAAGCTTTTGAACATTCAAGGCGAAACCCTGTTTAACCACCAAGGACACCATAAAAGGCCACAAAGAATTTTGGTTAAAGAAAACCATTTGAACCATCAAGGGAACGCAGGACAGCAAGAAAGGCAATCAATGATTTTAAATTATGAATTGTCTAACTTGGTGCCCTTGGTGCCCTTGGTGGTTAAAGACTGAGCTTTTGATGTTGCCCTGGACTTTGGAGGAGGTAGCCGCGCTTACCGGCGGCTCTCTGGTGAATGGAAAAAGAGAAACCCGGATTATGGGAGTGGTTCACGACACGAGAGCCGTGAAAAAAGGTTTTTTGTTCGCGGCGATCGTGGGCGAGAGGCTGGACGGGCATCGGTTTTTAAAGCAGGCGGCGGCGAAGGGCGCGAAGGCGGTGATGGTTTCTAAAGTGATCTCAGGGATAAAAATTCCTCAGATCAAAGTGGAAAACACCACGAAGGCGCTGGGAGATTTGGGAAAAGCCCAAAGACTCCAGTGGGGCGGGCTGGTGGTGGCGGTGACGGGCAGCGTGGGCAAGACCACCGTGAAGGACATGACGGCGCACCTGGTTTCGGGTTTGTGTAAAACCCTCAAGACCCAGGGCAATTTGAATAACCAGTTTGGTCTGCCTTTGACCTTGCTGGGACTGACGGCCAAAGATGAAGTGGCGGTGGTGGAGATCGGCATCAACCACCCGGGCGAGATGGAAATTTTATCCGACATCGCCAGGCCCGATGTGGCGGTGGTGACGGCGATCGGGGAAGCTCATTTGGGTTTCTTTAAAGGAAAGGCTCAGTTGGCCCAGGAGAAAATGAAGATCGCCCAAAGTTTGCGGGAGGGCGGGATTCGAATTTTCAACGGGGATGACCGGTTCTTAAAAGCGGGAACCGCGAACGCGGGAGGCGAAAATATCGTGAGTTACGGTTTGAAAAAGGGACAAGTGAGAGCCAAAAACCTCCGAACCACGGCTCGGGGCACTCGATTTACATTGGAAAATAAGGGTCAAAAGGCTTCGACGGAACTTCAAATGCTGGGCCTGCACAACGTGCAAAACGCCCTGGCGGCGGTGACGGCGGGTTTGATTTTGGGATTGCCGCTGAAAAGGTTGGCGGCCCGTTTGAAAAGTTTTAAACCCCAGGCGCGCATGAGGATGGAAACAAAAAACGTAAAAGGTGTGCTGTTCGTCAATGACGCTTACAACGCCTCGCCGACTTCCGTGGAAGCGGCTTTGGAAACTTTTAAGTCCCTCAAGAGAAAAGGCCGCAAGGCGGTGGTTTTGGGAGACATGCTGGAAATGGGTTCTTATTCCAAAGAGGCCCACCGCCGGATGGTGCGCCTGGCGCTTTCAATGCCGATCGAGGATTTGATTCTGGTGGGAAAAAACATGAAAGAGGCGGGTCAGACCCTGTTGGGCAAAAACTCGCTGAAGGCCCGGATGTTTGACAAGGCCGAAGAAGCGGGCGCTTATCTGAAGGGTTGGGTCCGCAAGGGCGATTCGGTTTTATTGAAGGCTTCGCGGGGAATCAGACTCGAGAAAATTCTGGAGGCCTTTTAATGATGGATCTTAAGAAGTACCTGGATGAGCTGGCCGGGCCGGATCATCCGTTTGTGAAGGGCGTTACGGTGGAAGGGTTGACGGTTGAATCGAAAGAAAACCATGAGCCGGGCGGGGGGCTGAGCGACGCGACCCGCCAGGCCCTGAATCAAATTTTAAGACTTAACTAGAACAAGGGGAAAAAATGCTTTATCACCTGCTTTATCCGCTAGCCAACAAGTTTATCGGGTTTAACGTTTTCCGCTATGTGACCTTCCGGAGTGTATACGCGGCGGTCACATCCTTCGGGCTTTGCCTTTTCTTCGGGGGCGCGGTCATCGCCCGCATCCAGGCGCTGCAGTTGGGCGAGAAAATACGCACCGACGGGCCGGCCAGCCATTCCAAGAAAGCCGGAACCCCCACCATGGGCGGCGTTCTCATCATCTTGGCCATGGTCATCAGCGACCTGTTGTGGGTGCGCTGGGACTCAAAATTCTTCTGGCTCACCCTCTTCTCCATTCTCTGGTTCGGCGGGATCGGTTTCGTGGACGACCTGATGAAACTGCTGGGGCAGGGAAAAAAACGCGGTCTGTCGAGCCTTTGGAAAATGATGGCCCAGATTGTGGGCGCTATCCTGATTGTTTACATATATATGGCTGTTTTGCCGGACGATTTCGCCTTGAAATCCAGCATTACCCTGCCTTTCTTTAAATACCCGCTGAATCTGGACGTGCTTTACCCCCTGTTCGCGGTGGTGGTGATTGTGGGCTCAACGAACTCGGTGAATTTGACCGACGGACTGGACGGACTGGCGGTGGGCTGTACGACCTTCGCGGCCATGGCCTTTGTGGTGATCACCTATGTGTCGGGCAACGTGAAGTTCAGCGATTACCTGAAAATTATCAATGTGCCGGGAGCGGGAGAACTGACGGTTCTTTGCGCGGCGCTGGTGGGGGCGGGGCTGGGTTTTTTATGGTTCAACGCTCATCCGGCCCAGATTTTTATGGGAGACACGGGTTCGCTGGCCCTAGGCGGGTTTTTGGGAACGGTGGCGGTGATTGTGAAGCAGGAAATTCTTCTGATTATCGTCGGCGGCATTTTTGTGGTGGAAGCCCTGTCGGTCATTCTTCAGGTGGCTTCTTTCAAGATGAGCGGCAAACGGATTTTCAAAATGGCCCCCCTGCATCATCACTTCGAGCTTTCGGGCGTTCCGGAGTCCAAACTCATTGTGCGCTTCTGGATTGTGGCGATTATTTTGACGCTGCTGACTTTGTCCACGCTGAAGCTGCGTTAAGGATTTCAGAATGAACCACCAAGGGCACCTAGTAAGGAAAAATAAAAATTTTGATGAATTGTTTATTAAACAAAACGTCCTTGGTGATCTTCGTGGTTCAAAAAGGTTAGGGGCTTAAATGCATTATGTGAATGGAAAACAAATAGCGGTCATTGGGATGGGACGGTCTGGTTTCGCGGCGGCCCGCCTGCTGTCAGTGCATGGCGCCCATGTGACGGTGCTGGATGACAAGACGCCTGAAAAACTGACGGCCTGGATTGAGAAAATGCAGGGTATACCCCAGGTGAAGCTGGTGCTGGGCGGGATTGATCCGACCCGGGTGACCAGTTCGGACCTGGTGGTGATTTCGCCGGGCGTACCGGTGCTTCATCCGGTGCTGGTGAAGGCGAGAGAAAAGGGAATACCGGTGATCGGCGAGCTGGAAGTCGCTTTTGGTTATTGCAACGCCTCGATCGCGGCGATTACGGGAACCAACGGAAAAACGACAACGACGACTTTACTGGAAGCCATGATCAACGCCTCGGGCAAGAGGGCCATCGCCTGCGGCAATATCGGAAAGGCCTTCGCCGAGGCGGTTTTTGAATTGACCGCCGAGGATGTTGCGGTTCTGGAAGTTTCGAGTTTTCAGCTGGAAACCATTGAGGAGTTTCGCCCTCACGTGGCGGCGATTCTGAACGTGACGCCGGACCATTTGGACCGCCACGCGGATATGCAGGCCTATGTGGAAGCAAAGGGACGGATTTTTGAGAACCAAAAAGCGGGAGACGCAGTGGTGCTGAATGTATCGGACAAATACACCCCGATTTACTCGGGTTTAGCCAAAAACAGTGTGTATTTCTTCGGTTTCGCGGGGGCCATTCGGGGGGATAAGAAGTTGGGCTGTTATATCGAAAAGGGCGTCATTGAGCTGATGGGCCGGACCTTGATTAAGGCGGAGGAGCTTCTGATCCCCGGTCCTCACAATCTGGAAAACGCCTGCGCGGCGGCTTTGATGGCTTCCCTCTACGGCGTGAAGGACGACGTGATCGCCCAAACCCTTCGGGAATTTAAGGGCGTGGAACACCGGCTGGAACCGGCGGGAGAAGTAGAAGGCGTCCGGTTTATTAACGACTCCAAGGGAACCAATGTGGATTCGGTGGTGAAGGCTTTGGAAAGTTTTGAAAAACCCATCGTGCTGATGCTGGGAGGAAGGGACAAGGCGGGGGATTTTACCCGTCTGGCTGCCCTGGTGAAAGAAAAAGTAACGCGCATTGTGGCTTTTGGCGAATGTAAAACCAAAGTGGTTCAGCAATTGTCGTCGGCCGCCACGGTGGTGGAGGCGGGGACTTTGGAAGAGGCGGTCAACGGGGCTTTTGTGGCCAGTGAAAAAGGCGGAGTGGTTTTGTTTTCGCCCGGCTGCGCCAGCTTTGACATGTTTCAAAATTACGAGGACCGGGGTCGGCAGTTTAAGGCGGTGGTTCAGAAGTTGATGGCGTTGAAGGTTTCGAAAAAAGAAGTGAAAGTTTAACGAAAGGACCGTTTTTCATTTTTACGCTCGGATTCTGAGAACAACACTGACTACGCTTTTCCACACCTCCAACGCCTAATCTCGGAATCCGAACGAAGAAATGAAACTCAAACGGTTTAAACCAAGGAGCACCAAGAGTGAACCTGGAAACAGCTTTAAAAGTGATTTTCGCGACGCTGTGTACTTTGATAACCATTTGGTTAAAGGCTTGAGGATCATTCTATGTTAACGAAAACGCAAAAACTCGAATCACCCGATTTCCTCCTGTTCTTTTTGACGGTGGTTCTGGTGATTTCAGGCCTCATCATGATCTACAGCGCCTCGGCCATCTTGGCCCATGACCGCTATGGCAGTTCCTATTACTTCTTTCTGCGACAGCTTCTGTGGATCGCCGTGGGTTCGGCGGTTATGTGGGTGGCCTACCGGGCGGATTTGGAAGCCTTGAGGGCTTTGGCGGTTCCGGGATTATTCGTCGGACTTCTGCTGATGGGGTTGGTTTGCGTGCCGGGCATCGGGCGCACGGTGGGCGGAGCCCAGCGCTGGTTCCGGTTGGGGCCGCTTTCGTTCCAGCCTTCCGAAATCATGAAAATTGTCCTGGTGTTTTATCTGGCGGACTCTCTCGACCGCCGTAAAAAACTGTTGAGCAACTGGCAGGCGTTGGTCCCCTACGCGGTTATTACTCTGATCTGGGCGGCTTTGCTCCAAAAACAGCATGACCTGGGAACGTTGGTTTTATTGGGTTTGGTGACGCTTTTACTGCTGATTTTGGCGGGAATGCCCTTTATCTACGGTTTGATTCCTTTGTCGGTTTCTATTCCCCTGATGATTTATTTGGTCGAATCCGCCAGCTACCGTATGAAGCGCATCTCGGCTTTCCTGAATCCCTGGGACGATCCCCAGGGCGCGGGCTTTCAGTTGATCCAGAGTCTGATCGCTGTGGGCAACGGCGGACCTTTCGGCGTGGGTTTATCTAATAGCACCCAGAAGCTTTTCTACCTGCCCGCCCCCCACACGGATTTTATTTTCGCCATTATTGCGGAAGAACTGGGGTTGATCGGCGCGGGGGCTTTGGTATTTGTGTTCGGGGTTTTTGTGCTCCGGGGTTTTAAGGTGGCGGCGGCCGCCAGCCAAAGGGAAGGCGGAACCTTTCAAGCGCTCCTCGCTTCAGGCATTACGGCTCTCATCGGTTTCCAAGCCATCATGAATCTGGGAGTGGTGACGGGTCTTTTACCCACCAAGGGCATTCCTTTGCCGCTGATTTCTTACGGAGGTTCTTCCATGGTCTTCACTTTGTTTTCTATCGGACTTCTTTTTAATATTTCCTCCGGTGTGAAACTCTCATCGGCGCCCCACCGAGCGGCGGCAGCGGCCTGATGGAAACGCGGACGGGTTCGAAGGAAAAAGTAATCATCACAGGCGGCGGAACGGGAGGCCATGTGTTTCCCGGCATCGCGGTCGCGCAGGAGTTGCTGAAGCGTCCGGAGACGGAAGTGCTTTTTGTGGGAAAGCAAAGCGGGTCGGAAACTAAGTGGGTGACCGACGCGGGATTCAAGTTTAAAGGAATTAGGGCCAGCGGTTTTCCAAGGAGTTTATCCTTGAGGCTTTTAACTTTTTGGTTTGATTTAGGAGCGGGACTGATGGAAGCGGGACGGCTGATCGATCAATTTAAACCATCGGTGGTTTTTTCAACCGGCGGTTATGTGTCGGTGCCGGTTTCGCTGGTGGCGGCTTTGCGCGGCGTGCCGGTGGCACTGTTGGAGCCCAATGTGGTGCCGGGATTGGCCGCGAGGTTTTTAGCTTTGTTTTCGAAGAGGATTTTTGTGGGTTTTGAACAAACGACGCCAAGTTTTTCAAAGGGGAGGACTCAATGGACGGGAATTCCGGTGAGGGAAGAAATCAGAACGGCGGACAAGAGCGAATCGCTCAAGCATTTCAAACTGGAACCGCGGGCGGCTACGGTTTTGATGCTGGGGGGCAGCCAGGGAGCTCACGCGCTGAATCAATATATGACGGACGCGATCGAGAAGCTGGGTCAGGGATATCACCAGGTGCAGGTCATCATGATGACGGGCTGGACGGATTATCAGACGATCGTGGACAGGCTGGAAAAATGCCCGCTAAAGGTGGTCTTGAGGCCTTTTATCGGGAATATTCACGAAGCCTACGCGGCAGCAGACCTGGTGGTAGCCCGGTCCGGAGCCATGACCTGCGCCGAAATTCTAAGCCGCGGACTGCCGGCAGTATTTATTCCATACCCACACGCTTCCGGACATCAGGAGATGAACGCGAGGATTCTGGAGAAGGCTGGATCGGCAGTCGTGATTACCGAAAAACAACTGGAAAGCGAAAAGCTGATCGAGACGCTGGACGAGCTCCTGGCCAATCCGGAAAAAATGAAGACCATGGGCGAAAAGGCAGGCGGGCTGGCGCGGCCTGACGCCTCGGCAAAAATCGTGGAAGCCCTGTTTGAACTGACGGAGCAAAGGAGAACGGCGTGAAATTATTAAAGGGCGGAGCGGCCCAGCCTTTCGGGGCGGTCAGACGGATTCACTTTATCGGTATCGGCGGAGCCGGGATGAGCGGCATCGCTGCGGTACTGCTGAGCCTGCATTATGAAGTGACCGGTTCGGATTTAAAAGAAACTGACGTGACCGAACGGCTGACCCAGATGGGAGCCGATATTTATTTCGGCCATAAGGCCTCTAATGTGTCGGGCGCGGATGTGGTGGTCTATTCGGCGGCGGTACCCATGGATAATCCTGAAATTGTGGAAGCCCACAAGAAAAGCATTCCGGTAATCGCCCGGACCGAGATGCTGGCCGAACTGATGCGCCTCAAATACGGCATCGCCATCTCAGGCACACACGGTAAAACCACCACGACCTCCATGATCGGGCTGGTGATGACCGAGGGCAAACTGGATCCCACCCTGGTGATCGGCGGCCAGGTGGACGTGTTTAAGTCCAACGCGAAACTGGGAAAGGGCTCTTATCTGGTGGCGGAAGCTTGTGAGGCCTTCGGCGAATTCTTTTTGCTGTCGCCCATGATCTCGGTCATTACTAATATTGACGACGACCACCTGGATTATTACGGCTCGATTGAGAAGGTCCGGGACGCTTTCGTCACCTTCGCCAATAAGGTTCCTTTTTATGGCTGTGTGATTTTGGGAATCGATGACCATCAAGTTCAACTGATCGTTCCTCAGATTAAACGCCGGATGGTGACTTACGGTTTGACTAAAGCCGCACAGGTCTCAGCGCGCAACGTGAAACTGGAAAAAGCCGGCTCGACTTTTGATTTGTTCTTCCTCAATAAAAAACTGGGAAAAATTAAATTGCATGTGCCGGGACGTTTCAACATTCAAAACGCATTGGCTTCCATCGCGGTGGGATTGGAACTGAAAGTTCCTTTCAAGGCCATCGCGGCGGGATTGGTCCGGTTCCATGGCGCCCAACGGCGTTTTGAGATTAAGGGCTCCTACAAAGGAGCCACGGTGGTCGACGACTATGCCCACCATCCCACAGCGGTTTCGGAGACCCTGATCGCGGCTAAAAACTTCGCCGGAAACAAGAAATTGGTGGTGGTTTTCCAGCCCCATTTGTTCTCCAGAACCCAGCTTTTACGCGATAAATTCGGCAAATCCTTCGGCCAGGCCGACGAGGTTATTATCGCCGCCATTTATCCCTCCCGGGAAAAGCCGATCCCCGGAGTGACGGGCAAAACCCTGGTGGAAGCCTTGCATGAAAACGGCCAGGCCGGAGCCCAATATTTTGAGGACCGGGCGGTTTTGATGGAGTACCTGAAAAAACATTTAACCGAGAAGCATGTTCTTTTAACTATGGGGGCCGGGGACATTTGGAAGTTGGGCAATGACCTGGTCCAAAAGCACAAAGGATAACTGTGACCAGCGCTGTTCAGGAAAGGCAATGTGTGGATTTTAGTGAACTGAAACATTTAATTCACGGCAAGGTGCTGCTGAACCAACCAGTGGCGCCTTATACCACCTATCACCTGGGCGGCCCTGCGGCGGCTTTGGTTGAACCGCAAAGTGTGGGGGATTTGGCTTCGATACTCCGCTGTTTAACGCACGGCCAGGTGCCGTACCTGATGTTGGGCGGCGGCAGCAACGTTCTTTTCGCCGACGAAGGTTACCGGGGTGTGGTGATTCGTTTAGGCCGGACTTTTCAGGGGATTCACATTGAGGGCGACAGGGTCAGGGTTAAGGCCGGCACCAAATTGGTGACGGTTTTATCCAAGACCCGGGAAACTAATTTGGGCGGCGTGGAATTTTTCGCGGGAATTCCCGGAACCATTGGAGGCGCGGTAGTCGGCAACGCGGGAGCCAAAAAAGCCTGGATCGGGCCGACGGTAGAGGAATTAACCATCGTGACGCCCCGGGGTGAAGTGAAGCATTTGAAGAAGTCCGAGTATGAATACGGTTACCGCTATTCGTCGCTGAAGCTTGGAGGCAATGCGCTGGTGGAAGTGGTTTTGAAGCTCAAGAAAGAACCAAAAGCTGATATCGAGAAGAAAGTGAAGGAATATTTTAAAGTCCGCAGGGGGAAACAGCCCCGGGTGGAGAAGAACGCGGGTAGTGTGTTTAAGAATCCCGAAGGGAATTTCGCCGGCCGGTTAACCCAGTCGGTGGGACTCAAAGGATTCAAGATTGGCGGAGCCCAGGTGAGCGACATCCACGCCAACTTCATTATCAACAATGGCACCGCTACCGCCCACGACGTGGTGGCGGTGATGAGAGAGATTCAAAAGCGGGTTTATGGCGAGTATCAAATCAAACTCGAACCGGAAATTTTGCCTTTGGGCGACTGGAACTGGGACGAGATTAAAGACGTCTGGTGGAATTTTTCACCCAAGGGGCAATCATGAGCTTAAAAGTGGGCGTATTAATGGGGGGATGGAGCCCCGAAAAGAAAATTTCCTTGATGTCGGGAAAAAACGTGGTGGAAGGTCTGAAACAGGCCGGCCTTAAAGCCGTACCGTTTGAGTTGACCGCCGCGGATAAGAATGAGAAGTCCTTTGAAAAAAGGCTCAAAAAAGCCCGGTTTGACGCGGTTTTCATCGCCCTTCATGGCGGTTTTGGCGAGGACGGAACCCTTCAGGCTTTGCTGGATCAATGGGGAATTCCTTACACGGGATCCGGCGCTTTGGCCTGCGGATTAGCGATGCACAAGGGCTGTTCCAAACTGGTGTTTGAGGCGCAGGGTATTCCCAGCGCGCCCTGGCACGCCTTGCACAAGACGACTGAGCCGAAAAACTGGTTGAAAGAAATTAAGCTCACCCCTCCTCTGGTCGTCAAACCGGCCGATGTGGGATCGGCCATAGGGGTGACAATTGTCAAAAAGAAAACCGAATTAACCAAAGCCATCCGCCTGGCTTTCAAGCACAGCGATTGGGCCATTATTGAAAAATTCGTTCCCGGCGTGGAAGTGACGGTGACAGTTTTGGGTGAGATGGCTTTGCCGGTGATTGAGATTGTGCCGAAAAACGAATTTTACGATTTTGACGCCAAATACACGCTGGGCCATTCGGACCATATTGTTCCGGCCCGCATCAGTCCGGCTCAGACCAAAAGCGTGAAGGCTCTGGCTTTGAAAGCCGGCGAGGCGATGGGTTGCTCGGATTATTATCGGGTCGACTTCATCGTGCCGAAAAAAGGAGAGCCTCAAATTTTAGAAATCAACACGGCTCCGGGGATGACACTCACCAGTCTGGTGCCGGACGCGGCCAAGGCAGCGGGCATTTCTTTTCCCACCCTGCTCAAGACACTGGTGGGAATGGCTTTGAAAAATAAAAAAGGAAATAAAGCCTAATGCATTATCAGGGCAGCAAAGTACCTTTAAGCGAAAAAAACTCGGGTTTTAAATCCGCGGGTATGCCGCTGCGCAGTCCCTGGGGAAGCCGGTACGCGACGATGACCAGCCGCCGTGAGAAAAAGGAAGAAAAGAAGTTTTCATTCAACATGTTTACCTCGTCTTCGAAGCCGGAAGTGAAACCCGTGGGAACCCACTACGCTTTTTACCGGCCGGGAGCCACGGCGTCCATTGAAGTACCGATGGCGCAGGGACCAGCCGAAAGATTCAAAAATATTTTTGGAGGCCAAAACCGGTTTGAAAATTCGGGTTTTTCCAAAAAAGAAAAAACATGGGAAATGCCCGCGCTTCCTTCCTTCAACCTGAATTCTTTGGCTTTGATTCCCCTGTTGATGCTGTTGGTTTTGACAGGATTATGGGTGAAGCACAAGGCTATGGGAGTTTTACAGGATTCATCGGGTTTAAAGCTTTCCAAGGTGATGGTGGAGGGAGCGCATTATTTAACCCAGGACGAGGTTTTGAAAACAGCCAATCTCACGCTGGGAGACGGCATGTTTAAAGTGGATTTGGAAGATTTAAACCAGAAACTGAAGAAGTTGAGCTGGGTGGATCAAGTTTTTGTGGAACGCCGGCTGCCTTCCTCCATTCTCATTTCCATACGGGAAAGAAAACCCGTGGCCCTGCTGGATAACGGCGACCTTTATGGGGTGGACAAGGACGGGCGGATTTTGAAACCTTCGGACGCGCTGATCAACCAGGATTTGCCGCTCATTTCGGGCGTGTCTTTTAACGCGGACGTGGTGGGTACGACCTTAACAGCGCAAGTTTTAAAACCGGCCCTGGATTTTTTCAGCTTTATGACGGAAAAAGACGGTGTTTTAGCCCATGACGTTTCGGAGGTGAATCTCTCCGAACCTGAGTCATTAAAGGTAACTTTTATCAACGGGACCCAGGTGACGTTCAACACCAAGGTCTCCGATACGGACCTTAAACGCATGGCGTTGGTCCTGGGGGATTTGAACGAAAAAGGAAAGAAAGCGAGTACCATGGACTTTCGATATAAAGACATGGCTTTTGTGAGGACGAGGTAAGCCATGAAAACCAATCGTTATAAAACGATTAAACGGGAAAAAAAGACCAAAGGGTTAAAGGTTTGTTTTTCACCTTGCCGCTGTTTTTCCACACGAAAAAATAAAAAACAAAAAATGGGGAGGTGATTCAAATGGCTAAGGAAGTTAAAAAAGATATTGTGGTGGGCCTGGACCTGGGCACGACCAAGGTTTGCACCATCATCGGGGAACAGGACTCGGAAGGTCAGGTTCATATTATCGGAGTGGGAACCTGCCCCTCGTCGGGACTTAAAAAGGGCTCGGTGGTGAACATCGAACAAACCATCAGTTCCATCAAGAAGTCCGTTCAGGACGCCGAAAGAATGGCGGGAGTGGAAGTGACTTCCGCTTTTACCGGCATCGCGGGCGGGCATATCAAGGGTCTGAACAGCCGCGGCGTGATCGCGGTTTCCCGTAAAGATAAAGAAATCACCGAAGAGGACCGGGAGCGCGTGTTAGAGGCGGCCAGGGCTATCGCCATTCCCATGGACCGCGAAATTATCCATGTGGTGCCGCAAGAATATATTGTGGACGATCAGGATGGCATCAAGAATCCCGTCGGCATGTCGGGAGTGCGCCTGGAAGCGGAAGTTCATGTGGTGACAGGAAGCGTAACCAGCGTTCAGAACATCGTGCGCAGCGTGGAAAGAGCGGATGTGAGAGTGGCGGATATTATTTTGCAACCCCTGGCTTCGGCCGAGGCTATTTTGTCCAACGACGAAAAAGAACTGGGTGTGGTTTTAATTGATATCGGCGGTGGCACGACAGACATCGCGGTGTTTATCAACGGCTCTCTTTGGCACACGGGCATCATTACCCTGGGCGGCGCTTTGGTGACCAGCGATGTGGCGGTGGGCTTAAGAACCCCCAACACCGAAGCGGAAATCATCAAAACCCAATTTGGCTGCGCTTACACCGCCATGGTTAAAGAAGAGGAAGAAATCACCGTTCCGGGCGTGGGCGGCCGGGCAGACCGACGCATGCCGCGACGGGTTTTATCCGAAATCATTGAGGCCCGCATGGAGGAAATTTTTGAACTGGTGGCGGCCGAATTAAAGAAAAACGGTTTCGAAGACCGCATTCCGGCGGGAGCGGTGATTACGGGCGGGGCTTCCTTGATGGAGGGAACGGCAGAGTTAGCCGAAAAAATTCTCCAATTACCCGTTCGGATTGGTTCTCCCAAGAAGATAGGCGGTTTGACCGACGTGGTTTCTAACCCCAGCTATTCCACGGCAGTGGGACTAGTTCTTATGGGGATGCAAACTCAAGACCCTCAACCAAACAAAAAAACCGCGAGCTTTGGGGCGGGCGAGGACATGTTTAAGAACGTTTTGGATCGCATGAAGAAATGGTTCGGCGATTCAATCTGATTCTTCGAGGTTGACCGAAAGGGGGCTGGTTTTCATTAAAAATAATGAAGTTCGGACACCTTTTAGCGGAAAAATTACATATAATGATGACGTTGTAAGGCCGTTGGGGAACGGCCGGTAAGACGTGGAAAAGCGGGATGTCCCGGGCTTTTCAATCATGTAACACGGGACATAAAAATTTTGGGGGGAATCCGAATGATTGAATTTGCCGATGATGAGATGCAGCAGTACATGGCCCACTTGAAGGTCATAGGCGTGGGCGGCGGCGGATGTAACGCTGTCAACCGAATGATCGACGCCGGTGTCGAAGGTGTCGAATGTATCGCAGCCAATACCGATTACAAATCACTTCGCCGTAATAAAGCCACCAAAAAAATTCAATTAGGAAAATTTCTGACCAAAGGTTTAGGGTCGGGAGGTAATCCTTCCATCGCCCGTGAAGCGGCTGAAGAATCCCGCGAAGACATCCAAAAAACGCTCGAAGGCGCTGACATGGTTGTCATCGTCGCTGGAATGGGCGGCGGAACCGGAACAGGCGCGGCTCCGATTGTGGCTGAAATCGCCCGCAAAATGGGAATCCTCACCGTGGGTATTGTCAGCCGTCCCTTTGAACATGAAGGACCGGTCCGCAAGGCCCAGGCTGAAGAAGGCTTGCGCGCTATGATTCCCCATGTGGACACCTTTGTGGTGATCCCGAACGAACGAATCAATATTGTTTGTGAACAAGATATTGCTTTCACCGCGGCATTTGCCCGCGTGGATGATGTTTTGATTCAAGCAATCCAGGGCATTTCGGAAGTGATTCATTCGGAAGGAACGATTAACCGTGACTTCGCCGATGTGAAGCGTGTTTTGACCGCCAAGGGCAAAGCGCTCATGGGAACCGGTTATGGCACCGGTGAAGACCGCGCGATTAAAGCGATTCAAAAAGCGGTGAACAGCCCTCTGCTGGAGGATGTGGATATCGCCCGCGCCGATACGATTTTGGTCCAAGTGACCGGCGGAACAAACTTTTCCTTGAACGAATTTAACCAGATTAATGGTTTCTTACAAAAGGCTGCGAAGCCTGGCGTGGAAATTATTCCGGGTGTAGCGGAAGATCTTAATCTGAAAGATGGTTTGCGGGTGACGATCATCGCGACCGGCTTCGATGTAGTCAAAACTGAGGAAGATCCGATTTCAACCGTCCTGGACTTTGAGAATTTTGTGAATCAAAAGTACAAGACCGACAAGGCCAGTTCTTCCGAACCGGCGGTCGTCGATAACGAGGCGGATTTGCTTTCGAAATTATCCGAAGGCCAGTATGAGATTCCGGCTTTTATGCGCCGCCGTTTGGCGACCAAGAATTTTCACAACTAATTAATTAATAGGTTTTGGAAAGGTTTTTATTTTGGGTTTGAAGGGAAGTCGTCGCCTTTGGCTTCTTTTGGTGCTGTTGCTGACGGCTGGGACAGCCGCCTACATTACCTTAAAACCCGAATGGCCTTTTCAAACATCGCCGATTGCTTTGCCGGTTGTAGAGGAACCGACGACCCCGTCCGCTCAAATGACGGTCAGTGTTTCTTCGGTTCCGGAAGCGGCCTCGTCCGCCAATACGGTGCCGGTGGAATCGGTTGGTTTAACGGCTAACGCTCAAACCGCGGACAATTTGTCAGATAGCCCCTTTGTGGTGTTGTGCTATCACCGGTTTGTGGCCCATCCGGAAAAGTTTACGGAAAAACTGTCCGAATACCGGTTTCCCCAAGCCGAGTTTCGCTGGCAGATGCAGTATTTCAAAGATCACGGCATCAGCCCCATTTCGATGCGGCAATTGAAAGACTACTGGTTTAGCGGGAAACCCCTTCCCGCTAGACCGGTGCTTTTAACTTTTGACGACGGTTTTCGAAGCCTTTATGACGTGATGTTTCCCGTCCTCCAACAATTCAAATATCCCGGTGTTCTTTTTCTCTACACGGATTTTATCCGGGATCACGGAGACTCGCTGACCTTAGAGGATATCAAGGCGATGCAAAAATACGGAATGGCGCTGGAATCCCACACTAAAAGTCATCTCAATTTGGGTTTTGTGGAAGAAAAAGAGAAAGCCGGCGATTTCTCAGTTTTACTGGACAGAGAGTTGTCCGATCCTCTGGAGTATATTGAAAAAGAGTTTGATTACACTCCAACAACTTTGGCTTATCCCTACGGGGTTTACGACGACAGGATTATTCAGGAAACAGAAAAACTTAACTATCAATTGGCCTTTACGGTCAACCCTGGTCCAAACGACCGAACGGTTCCGCCCCTTAAATTGAAACGGGATTTGATTTTAAATCCGATCAGCCATGAAGCTTTCGCGGCTTTATTTGAAACCAAGGTTTTGCATCTGGACAAAATAACACCGGGCGACGGGGAGATCATCAAAAGCCATAAACCCCTGATATCGATGATCATTCAAGATGATATCGATTATAAAACGATTAAACTTTTTATAGGAACGGCCCCGGTTAGTTACCACTATGAACCCCGGACCCACACGTTAAAACACCAGCTTTATCAGAATTTAAAATCAGGCGGTCATTTTGTCATAGTGCAAGCGAAGGATAAGAATGGTCAGCAAAGAAGTTATACCTGGTATTTCAGGATTAAACATCTGGGTTTGGCCCCGGCACTTTCGAAAGAAAATAAAATGACTGGCGTGGATGACAAATGAAAATGGATAAACGTTTTTTGAGTCTTTTTTTGTTGGGATTGGTTGTTGGTTTGTTTTTTTTATTGGCGCCGATACGTGCTTTAGACGCCAACGATTCGATGACGTTGAAATATACTTATCGGCCCGATCAGACTCAAGTAACTCCCCTGAAAAATAGCTTGGGCCGGGTGTATATGCCTCTGGCGGATGTGGCTAAGTTTTACGGGATTGATCTTCAATTTGATGCACAAAAACGCAGGGTTTTTCTTTTCAAAAACAAAAACCACGTCCAATTGGTTTTATCTCAGCCTATGTTTATGGTCACCAATCCCACTGAGTCTTTTCCAACTGACCCGGTTGAGGAAATTGCGGGCCAACTGGCGGTGACCCCAACGACAGCTCAGGATCTTCTGGCGGCAATTTTAGGGATCAACGCGAGCTTTTCATCAGATCAACAGTCTTTAATTGTTGGCGGGGTAAGAGCGGATGATCTGAAAAATGAAATAGCGGCGCAGGAACAGGTTACTCCTTCTTCCGCTGTCGCTGTGGTGCAGCCAGTAGCAACTTCAAGCGTATCCCTAGTGGCTGGAGCAAGGGGCGAGGAAGAAACGACCCAGGGTCTAATCGTCCCCAATCAGCCAAAAGACAAAAGGGGCTACCATGTGGGATGTATTGTGATCGACCCGGGGCATGGCGGCAGGGACATCGGGGCCAAAGGTTACGATAACCGCTATTTTGAAAAGCAGGCGACCCTGGCAATTAGCAAAAAGGTTGTCCAGTTGTTAAAGGAACAGCCAGGGCTAACGGTTTTGATGACAAGAGACAGAGATTATTTTGTGACCTTAAAAGGCCGGACCCAATATGCCAACAAACACAACGCGGACCTTTTTGTTTCGATTCACTGCAATTCAACTCCGAGAAGTAAGGCCCTTAATGCGTCTGGAACCGAAATATGGGTTTATAGTCCAAAGAAAAAAAATCATTACGCTGATTTTGAGGTGAGCCAGGAAAATAACGGGGAGGATGATTTTGGTATTTTGAGCGATCTTTCGTATCAACGATATTATCAACGAAGCTATAAAGTCGCTGAGCAGGTGGAATATTTTATTAATAAGCACTTGGGACAACATATACGTCGTGTTCAACCAGCCAATTTTTACGTCTTGGGCCGGGTGAATATGCCTTCGATTTTAATAGAGACGGCCTTTATCAGCAATCCGAGGGAAGAATTCAAATTGGAAGACTCGGCCTGGCAGGATAATATGGCCAGGGCCATCGCGGATGGTATTTTGTCCTATCGGGATATCGTGGAAAAACTCGTCGATGTTAACTAAACTCAACGATGAAATTTTAGAAGATCGCAAGGGCGGAGTTTTAACCCTGTCGTTTCCGCGATTGGGGCATCCCACTTTGGTACGCCACGCTGTTTCAACCCGCGTGGGCGGCGTGAGCCGCGGTTCTTATCAATCCATGAATATCAGTTATAAGGTATCGGACGATTCTTTGCGAGTGGAAGAAAACCACCAGCTCCTTTCCCAGTCCCTGCAAATGGATATTCATACGGCGGTTTATTTAACGCAGATTCACAGCGATAAAGTTTTCAAACTCGACAGTTCTAACCTTCCCCCGAGAGGGAAGGCTCTCGGCCAGGGCGACGCACTCATTACCAACTTACCTAATGTCCCCATTTTTATTTTAGTGGCGGATTGTCTTCCAATTTTTTTTTATGATCAGAACCACAAAGCTATTGGTTTGGCCCACGCGGGTTGGCGTGGAACGGTGGCGCAAATCGGAGTTAAAACGTTAAAGGCGATGACGGAGGCTTACGGTACCAATCCGGCAGATATTAAAATAGTTTTAGGTCCGGCTATTGGGGCTTGCTGCTACGAGGTGGGTATGGATGTGAAAGAAAAGTTTGACTCCTTTTCTCACGCTGAAGCCATTTTAGAGCAAAGCGATAAAGCTCATTGGAAACTAAACATCCCCGAGGCCAACGCCAGACAGCTTTTAGAAGCGGGAGTGGCGGAGGATCACTTGATACGGTCGAATCTTTGCACGATTAATCATATTGATTTGTTTTATTCTCACCGGGCTGAAGCGGGCGGGGATCAACTGACGGGTCGTTTCGGCGCTTTTATGATGTTAATGAGTTAGTTTATTTTTTTCTTATGAGGGGAAATTTATGAAGGACTTTTGTCGTCTTATTTTAACCATTTTGATATTGGCGGGAACAGTGAAAGTCGTTTTGGCGGATAACGATCTGAGCGATACGGATGGTGGAATCCGGTTGGAAGCGGGTCTGGGATTTGGCGGTTTTTCGGACTTTCGTACGGATTCGCAGAGCAAAGCGGCTTATGCTAAATACCTCCAGGGTACGAGTGATCCGACTTATACCGAAAGCACCGCGGTTCCAACTACTTATCAAGAATTCACAATTGAAAAGGTGACCAGGTCGATACCGGTGTTAAATATAAAGCTTCCTCAATTTATTGAATTGGGACTTCCGCTTTCCATCTTTCCGGCGGGTAATTACGTTATTTCTAGCAGTGATTCCAGCGGTGCCGATACGGCAACAATAAATCTTTTAACTTTGGGTACGGGTGTGAACCTCCGGTTTGTTTTCGAGAATGGTCCATTTCAATTTTATCTGGAGGGCGGGCCGATGTTGGCGGGTGTTTTAATGAATTATAATGAAACAGCTTCGGCGGGTACCACGACCGTGACGGCTTCAGGTTCGGCGATTAATTTTCCAATCGGAGCACAAGGACAATTGGGCGCTGATTTGAATTTGGGAAATGGGTTTTTAATCTCCGCTTACGTTGGCTATCGGTCTCTGGCGGCCAGTAATATTGAATCAGACATTACGATCCAATCGGGTGCCAATTCCGACAGTGCTATTGAACAATTCAACATGGTGCCGACTCCCTATGGAAACCAGATAGCCTTTGTCTCGGAAAGTCAGGCTAATACTGAGGGACGGCCGATGAATATAGATTACAACGCCTTTTTAACCGGTATTCAATTAGGAGCTTATTTTTAAAATGTTAAAGGAGAATTTATGGGTTTCTTTAAGGACATATTGATCAAATTAGGTTTGGCGGACCGCCCGAAACTTGTTCGGAAAAGAGACAGAAGAAGGAATAGCCGTCGCTATGAAAGAATTACCGAATATAAAAACTCTCCCGAATACAAGGCCAGGATGAAACGAGACAGGCGAAAAGCCGAACAACGGAAAATAACATAACCACGGTTTGTTTTAAAATTTTGAGAAAGCCAACTTGAAATGATTTTTAGGGCGAGTGCCAGACGTCGTTAAAGTAAGTCAAAGAGTCGGTGTTATTGCATCCGCCCACAATCCAAACCTGATTATTAAACGACAAACTTAAATGACCAAACCGACCGGGGAAAAGCACGGTTCCCGCATTTGTCCAGCTTGTGGCGTTATTGGTGCTGTTAACTCCGTTAAAAGGACCGCCTTCCCAGGGCGCATATCCGCAGGTGAACCACATCGCGTTGTTATTGACCACGACTTGATGGTAATAAACATTGTCGTAATTATCAGAAACAAGAGCCCAGACGGTTCCGTTAGGGGAAGACCAAGTATCCGCGTCGACGGTGTTGACTCCAGTACCGCTAGCATGACCGCAAGTTAAATAAAAATTTCCGTTAAAACTTACCGCTGCCGCGCCCCACCGACCGGGAAATTGATTTGTGGCGTTTGAAAGAGTGATTAAAGAGTTGTTATTTAAAGCTTGGAACCAGGTGATTCCGTCAATAGAAGCCCACACGTCATTTAAGCCGACGGAGGTGGTGTTGGATGGATTTGACGTGCCGCCGATCACCCACATCAAGTTATTAAAAACGACCACGGAAAAATCTTCCCTGGCGCAAAACTGGGTACCGCCTACGACGTTGGCTGAAATAGTGAGATTGTTAGCCAAAATTTGAGTCCAAGTTACGCCATCGGGTGAACTCCAAACGTCATTCATTAAAGTGCCGTTACTATTGCCGCCGATGAGGAAAAGTTGGTTATTGAATACCACCACCTGACTGCCATATCGTCCGTTAAAACCGGGGGCAGCTGTTTGTGACCAGTTTTTACCGTCGCTAGATTTCCAGACATCCCCATAATATTGAGTGACCGCGGCATTGATAATGCCTGACACTGTAGTCGGGTTAGTGCCGCTGGCTCCGCCAATGACCCACATGTTGTTATTAAACACGGCTCCGCTAAGCCCATAACGGGCGGCCCAAGGTGCTTGTCCGGTCGTTTCAATCCATCCGCTGGTGTTATTGCCGTTGGTGGAAGTAGGCGCGTTTCGGCAGCCCTGCAATAAGACGAAACCAAGGATTAAGAACAGGTAAGAAAAACGTTTCAAAGAAGGTTCCTTTAGTTAATATGGAAAACCTAACGGTAATTATTCGGAATACCTGAACCTTAATTTTAATTAATGTGATGAAAGCGTAAAGAGCTTAAGAAGGCTCTTTACGCGGGAAAGTTTAGCATGAAAAAGACTCTGGAAACGGGCAGACCTATATTCCTTTCGATACTTTGTGTTTTTGGGTTTTTGGGTTGTTTTCTTAGAACCATATTGGTCATATCGCCCATAGTTCAAGCCCAGGGCCGTTGGTACGCTGTTTATCTCTCTTTGAGTGCCGTTGTCATGATCCTCTGTTTTTTTGGGTTATGGTTGATGAAAAAATGGGCGTTTTGGACATTTCTGATCTATTTCATTCTTAACACGGGGATAAATTTGCAAATGGGGCTTTTGAATCCCAAAACTCTATTCTTCAATCCTCAAGATTTTGCCTCGTTTTCTTTAATTCCGCTCACTTTATTAACCAGTTTAATTTTTTACCGGCGGTTGGACTAGGGATGGAAGGCCATTTAACCGCTCCCCAGCCTTTTTCTTTGGAACTAACTCTTCTTTGTGGGCAGTGTTTTCGATGGCAACAGGATCCAGACCGGCCTGGTTGGTTTCGGGGGGTGGCCGGTCAGGCTTATTGGGAATTAAGTCAGGATAGGGATCAATTGAGATGGAAATGTTCCACTCCGCATGTGCGGGGAGAGGAAGCCGCTGTTTGGTTAAGCCGTTACTTAGGTTTTGAAGACGAGTTGGCTCTTTGGGCTCAAGCTTTTGAAGAGAGTGAAGTGTTGGGCAAACCGCTCAAAGTACTCAAAGGGTTGAGGCTTATCCGCCAGGAACCCTGGGAATGTACGGCTTCTTATATGTTCGCCCAGGGTTTGTCAGTCAAGGTGATCCGCCATGCCATCGGAAAATTTTGTACGAAATTTGGAAATCCCATCGACGGCGCGCCGGGTTACTTTGCTTTTCCCGAACCTTCAGCTATTGCCCATCTATCCCCCGATCAATTAAAGGCTTTTACAAACAATTACCGGGCCAGGGCGGATCGGTTGATCCGGGCGGCCCGGGTGGTGGAAGCCCAAGTTCTCATTTTGGAGCATTTTAAAAATATCCCCTGTGATGACGCCAGAGAAGCCTTAATGGCCTTGGACGGTATAGGACCGAAAATAGCGGACTGTATTCTACTTTTCTCCATGGATCACACTTCCGCCTTTCCGGTGGACCGATGGGTTTTACGGGCTATGAAACGATATTATCGGTCCGTCAAATTACTGGGCGGAGGAAATGAAGCTCCGACCCGGACTCAATATGTGAAAATCGTTCAAAAGGCCAGAAAGTTTTTGGGCCCCAGGTGCGGAGTCGCCAGCGAATATTTGTTCTTATTTTTGCGGCTTTTGGATGACGCAAAACTGAGAGACGAGCTGAAACCTTATTGTCAGGAATGGGAAACGGTACTCTTGATGGTTGACGCATCTAAGATGCTTGCAGGTAAAAAACGATGAAAACCTCCATTCTGATCGTGTCAGATGAAACCAAAACCAAGATCATTTCAGAAATTGCTTTGGGAAAGCTGGAGTGGGTAATCGCTCATGATTTTTCGACCGCGTTGAAGGTTTTGAAAAAACGCCGTTTTGATATTTGTTTTATTTCGACTCATCTGTCGAAAAAAGCCGATTTTCATTTGTTAAAGCAAATTCAAAAGAATGATGGATCGACTGATTTACTGATCGCTCTGGAACACCATCAAATCCAGACGGCCATGGAAATCTTGGGAAGTCATTGGGATTATTTGGTTATCCCTTTTTCATCGAATGAGTTGAAACTGAAATTAGAAAAGATTCTCGCGAAAAGAAGCTTGGAGCGCGAGAATCGTTTTTGGAGGGTGGGATTAGCTGCGCTTTTTGCCGACCGTGGAAGCTTAACTTTGAAAGACATACCCTCCGAAATATGGGAAAAGGGTGAAGAAACCAAAATCGAAGACCAATTTCTCAAACGATCTCGAAAGCAGTTTGAACGGGAATGTCTTCGAGGAGCTTTGGAAAGAACTCAGGGCAGTCAAACTCAAGCGGCTAAAGCCCTGGGAATTCATCGAAATACCCTGATTTGGAAGCTAAAAAAGCTCAATTTAACGGCAGAATGTCAAAAGATAGTGCGCAAAAGAAGAGGTTATTCGTAGAGTATTGATGATTCCACCTCTCCCTCGAAAAACCCTTTAAAATCAACAATATCCTTGCTTAACCCTCATTTCTACGGTATAAAAGTCATGATTTCTAAATCCAGGAGGTGGACGTTGACAAAGAGCGAACTGCTGGGGACGCTAGCTAATGAAACAGGTTTGAAGAAGAAGGATGTGGATAATCTGATGCAGGCATTACGTAGCACTATTTACAAAACCTTGAAAACTGAGTTCAAAATTAAGCTCGATGGTTTGGGCGTATTTCAATTGAAAGATCGGAAAGCCCGTCAGGCCCGCAACCCGCGCACTGGCGAATTGGTGAATGTTCCGGCCAAGAAAGTGGTCAAATTCCGCGTTTTGAAAGATTTAAAAGAAGCGGTTTTGAACTAATTTTCAAATAAGTTGAAAGACTACTGAAAGCACCCTATTTCAAAAGAATAGGGTGCTTTTTTATTTATTCTTCAGAAATACTATGGTTTCTTTTAGGAAACTGCCTTGAGCTTAAAATTTCCCCCGCCATTTAAAGCACGATTTTCTTTAGGATTATGGACGTTATTATTTCTTTGGATTTTTTGGGTTTTTACTGAGTTTTTCATCCATTGCCCCAATGGCTGGTTATCCTTTCGTTTTCTAACCGCTGAAACATTAGATTTCCCCAATTTTTTTAAAGCTTTAACTGATTTTTCGCCGATTGTTTTGACCAGTCTTTGGGTTTTAGCCATCATGGGCTGGACGGGGCATCGAATCCATCGGGTTTTGGGAACTGTACAGGCGAATTGGCAGATGATTTTTTGTTTGGAAATGGCGCTAGGCATCTTATTTTGGATTTCATTTTGGCTGGGATTGGGGCTGGCCCGTTTATGGTTTGGGCCTATCTGGCTTGGCGCGATGATCTTGACGTCTCTGTGGGCGATTCCCGACCTGTTTCGTGCGGTTCAAAGTTTTCGAAAGATCAAAAAACCAGGCCTTCCTTTGTGGTTTATTGCCCTGACAGTGGTTTATGGATTTATCGTGGTGATTCACGCGCTGCTTCCGGAAATTTTTTATGACACGTTAAATTATTTTCTGGGACTTCCTCAATTTTGGCTCTATCAACACGGAATAACCGACAACGCGCAGCAGCTTTATTCCGGTTTTTTTTACGGCGGGTCAATGTTCTATATGGGCGGATGGGTGCTGGGTGATACCGAGGGCGCCAAACTTTTGAGCGCGGGGGTCTGGGTCTTTAACGGGATTCTGGCTTATGGTTGGGTAAAGGAGTTGTCAGGTAAAAAAGCCGCGATAGTTTCTGCGGCGGCGGTTTTAACTTTTCCTCTGCTTTATTTGAATACCTGGGCGGTCCGGGTAGACGGACTTTTTACCTTTGTGGCGCTTTTATTTCTCTATACGCTGACAAAAGCTTTTGAGAATGGTTTGGATCGCCGCGAGTGGCTGGTTTTGTCGGCACTCTTCGCGGGGCTGGCCGCGACTATCAAACCAACAGCACTGGTAATTATTGTTGCGGTTGTTTTGGTATTGATCTTACGAGGAGGAAAAGATTTAAGAGGGGAGCAGGTTTTCGCGTTCTGCGCCTTTATTTCTTTTGGGCTGTTGTTGGCGGGACCCTGGCTTTTAAAAAACTGGTTTTTTGCGGGTAATCCTCTTTTTCCATATGGTACCTCTTGGTTCGGTGGCAGGTCTTTGATGGTAAATAGTTATAACCTACTGCTTCATGATAATAAACGGTTTTTACCAATGGATCACGGTCCTTGGTCCTACATCAACTTGTTCTGGCGCTTGACCATGCCGGGTGAAGGGGATGATCAAATGATCGGTCCCCTGGTGCTGGCTTTTTTACCCTGTCTCTTTCTTTTTAAACTCAAAGAACTACAGAAATTTCTTCTCTGGGTAATGGTGGTTTCTTTTGTTCTGGGTTTTTCGCTTTCACATATGCTTCGTTTTTCCATGCCGGCATTTTTACTGGCGTTGATCCTCTTTTCGGCCGTATTTATGTCCGACGAATCGCCCCCGGCGCTGCAATGGGGTTGGAAAATATCGGTTTGGATCTTCGCTGTCTTTTTCCTTGGCTCCTACTCGGTCATCAGCGGCCGGTATTATCAAGGCTGGGATCGATGGATCGGACAGGAAACTCAGGAGGGTTTTCTGTCCCGCCAGATGTCCAACTCCTATGAGGCTCTGGTGCTTTGGACTGATCAACATCTTTCGCCGGACGCTAGGCTTTTGATCGTCGGGGACGCGCGTGGGCTTTATTATCCCCGGTCTTTTGTCGCCAATTCGGTTTTTGACGAACCCTTTTTGGCGCAGGCGGCCCGGCAGGAAAAAGACGCGGCAAGTATTTTGAAACGGCTCCACGAATCCGGTATTACCCATGTGGTCATTAACGGGCCGGAAGGGCTGAGGCTTTCCGCAGAATACGGACAATATGACCTGAAAGCTGAAGAATGGGCCAAGTTGAACATTTTGGTCGCTCAGGGGCTAAAACTGCTTTTCTGGAAAAATTTTCAAGCTGTTTACGCGGTGAAAGATGAGTTAAGCGATGAAAAGACGCCTTATGTTTTAAACCTCTTTTCCTTTATGTCGCCCTACGCCTATGATTTCTCCGAAGCGCTCAAAGCCGGCGATAAACCGAAGACCAGAGAGGCTTTGAATTATTTATTAACACTTTTTCCTCAAGAAACTTACTGGCGCGAACAGCTCAAAACGCTTCGATAATTCCAAACGGCGGTTTTCATGAAAAGTACCATCATTCCTTTGCCCGCCGCCCAACACCGTGACGGCTTTATCGCTCTGATACCGGTGTTGGTATGGGCGGGAGCTGTGTTCTTTTGCTTCTTTTCCCAATTGGACAAGACGTTTCACTATTGGGGATTGTTGTTCAACGCGGACGCTTTTCCACCGGCGGATAGCGCCCAGTGGTTCAAGGTTTGGGGAGAATCGCTCAAAGCGGTTTTAGCCACTTTTCTGATCGCGGGGATTACCTGGGTTCTGGGCCGAAACATCCTCAACGTGATTTCATTGGACATTTCAGATTCATGGATTCGTTTCGGTTTTGAGTTTGGATTTGGCATTGTGTCTCTGGGTTTCTTTTGGATCGGGACGGGTTTCTGCGGTCTTTGGTACGCCCCAGTCTGGCAGGGGTTTGCGGTGGTTTTGGTTTTAGGTTTGGTTTGGGATGCTTTTCGTTTGCTTCGGAAGTTATCACTGCCGTCTTGGAATCCCATCCAATCCATCGGCCCCAGTTATATTTTTTTGGTGTTAACCGGTTTGGTTTATATGGCTTTAACTCTGTTAGTTGACTTAACCCCCGAAACTTTTTACGACTCGATGGTCTATCACCTGGCGGTTCCAGAATACTGGCTTTCCCATCATGGATTGAGCGACTTTTCGACGAACTTCTTTTCTAACTATCCTTACGGAGCCGAGACTTACTTTTTAAACGGGCTGGTGTTTCAGGGGACAGAGTCAGCGAAGATGCTTCACGCCGTTGCTCTGGGGGTTTGCGCTTTACTGGCGGGCGGCTGGGCCAGGAAACTGGGCGGGCCTCGGGCCGGTTATTTGGCTTTGGGTTTGGTACTCACCTTGCCCCATTTCGCCATCAACACATGGACTACCCAGGTGGAAGGTTTTCTGGCTCTCGTGGTGGTTCTCTTTATATACGCCCTCAACCGATGGGTGGGTTCGCAAGAGTCCTCATGGGCTTTCGCGGCGGGTTTATTCGCCGGACTGGCGGTAGGAGTTAAATATAACGGGGCTATTGTGATCGTGGCCGCTTTGGCGGTTCTGATTTTTCAAAAGTCAGTGTTTAAAGGTAAAGCCTTTTGGAAATTCTGTCTTCTCTTTGCGGCAGCCTTTCTTTTAACCGCCGGGCCCTGGGTTTTGAAGAACTGGGTCTATACGGGTAATCCGGGCTTTCCTTATTTCACATCCTTGTTTCAGGGCCGTTATTTGCCACAAACGGGCTATGAAAGACTTTTAACCGAACAGCAGGGCCGGATAACTGACCATTGGTGGGATTGGCTGATTTTGCCCTGGAAACTGGTGATCTCCAATCCGGATAGTTACAGTTTTGCCGGGCCAGTGGCTTTGGCCTTTTTGCCTCTTCTTTTCCTGTTCAAACTCAAGCATCCCACTTTGCGGTTTTTGGTCTGGGTATCCCTGCTGGTTTTTATTGCCAGTGTGGCGGTTACCCATATTCTCCGGTTCATGCTACCGGACTTTGTTCTTCTCTATGTTCTTCTGGGGACGGTTTTAGCCGGAGGGGATAGGCCGGCCTGGGGCAAAGGTATCGCCTGGGTCGCCGGATTTTCAGCCATCCTCTGTTTCGGCTATATGGCTGACATGGTTCATTATTACTATGACTTTGCCGGCATTTTTTTGGGTCGGCAAACCCGTGATCAATACATGACCGACAACCGAAAGATGACTTCTTATTATGATATGGCCCAATGGCTGTCGGCTCATTTGCCGGAAGATAAGCGTCTACTGATCGTGGGAGACGCCAGGGGTCTTTATTACAAACAGCCCTTTTTAACGAATACGGTTTTTGATGATCAAACCTTGGCGAAGCTCGCCCGGGAAGAAAAGGACACCCAGGGAATCGCCAACCGTTTGAAGGAAATGGGTGTGGACTACTTGGTGGTCAATGGATTGGAAGGCATCCGGGTGTCTGGGGATTACCACCATTACGATTTGACTACGGCCCAATGGCAGAACCTAGACGAGTTTATTCAGCGGGGAACCCAGTTGATGTATTCGCAAAACCTCCAGGCGGTTTATGGCCTCTTGCCCCAATTGAAGGAAAAGCCCAAAGAAGAATCGGTGGATTTGGTTATGTTTTTTGCTCCATCCGCTAGCCAGTATTTGAAGGATATGGAAAAGAGGGATTTTAAGAACGCTCAGGGCGATTTGAACCAAACCGTTCAGCTTTATCCCTTTTCGGTCTTCTGGAAGAAGCAAAGAGATGATTTTAAAAGACATGTCGGGAATCAATTTTAATGACAAAACTTATCAATCCTGAAGAATCATGGGTACCGTTCGGACAAGTAAGCGTTATTAGCCGATCGGAAGTAGAAAAATGTGTTGGACCTACCAACGAGTCCCTTCAATTACTTGCTGGGGGACAAGCGAATACCAACATCCGCATCGGGAACGATCAGGTTTTGCGGCTTTACCGCCGGGATGCCTCTGTCGCAGGTAAAGAATTAAGCCTGATTCAAAAGAATTGGAATAGTTTTGTGGTGCCGGAGATCATTCGTTCCGGCGATAGCTTTATGTTAATGAAGTACATGAACCACTCACCTTTGGAAGACAAGGCGGAGGTGGGTGTGGCGATTGGAGAAACACTGGCGGAAATTCACTCTAATCGTTACGAAGTGTCAGGCTTTATTGGAACGAATCTTTTAATCGAAGAGCCAATGGAAGATTTTGTAATGGATATGTGGAGCTATCTCTGTTCTTTCATGGATATGCCTCTCAAACCATCTTTGCCCAGGATTTTGTTGGAAGATGTAGTTGAGTTTTTTGATTCTAAAATCGAAAGTCTTCAGGAAGTTTGTGGACATCCGGTGTTTTTGCACGGGGATTTTAAGGTTTCCAACCTTCATTGGAGCGATCAGGGAAAACCACTGGTTTTGGATTGGGAATTCGCTTACGCAGGTTCTGCCCTGATGGATATGGGGCAGTTGTTTCGGTGGCCTGTTTCCACAGCTTTTGAGGAAGCCTTTCAAAAGGGTTATCTGGCTTCGGGAGGCTATTTACCGAACCGATGGAAATATTGGACGGGCGTTTTAGACCTTATTAATCTGGTGGGAATGTTGTATAAATCCACTCCGGATTCGCAAATGGCTTTGGACATTACAGCTAAGATCAAAAGTACACTTCAAGCCGGATAATTTAAGAAACGGAATTTTCATGAACGGTAAATTTCATCGGGTTTTATTGGCCATGTTGCTCGTCTGGGTGCCTTTGGCTTTTTATGTCAGATCGGCTGATGGGTTTACTCTAGTCAAAGAACTGGTGGGCCTTTTGGCGGTGATTTATATCGCCCTATTGGCCCTGATGAAAGGTTCTTCAGTTTACCGGCAGCCTTTAGTGATAACCACCCTTCTTTTTACTCTGTGGATGGTTGGAGATTCCTACGGTGTCAGTTTGGTGAAGTTCAATGTTTTACCTGGTTCGTTTCATCTCTGGTTGATTGTGGGAACATTAATAGCGGTTGTCTTTTCTTGTGCCCGGGGCATTACTTATGAGCGGTTATTGCATTGGGTTTTGGGTGCTGGTGCTTTTATGTCTCTTTACGGGTTCTTTCAAGTTTTGGGGATGGATAAATACGATTGGACCACTCACTTTGAGGCCAGAGCTTTTGCCTCCCTCGGTAATCCTGATTATCTGGGCGGTCATTTGGTCGCTCTTTTGCCCCTGGCGTTTGTTTTGACACTTTGTACTTACGGACAAATGCCCTTCGGTCAAAAGAAACTGATACCGGCCAATCCAAGCCAGAAATCTTGGTTTTGGTTAAGGGCGATCACCCTTCTGCTCTTTGTGGGTCTTTTATTAACTAAAGTTACTGGTTCTTTTATTGCTTTGGCAGTCACGGTTGTTTTTATTGGAACCGCCTTTTTGTTTCCCATAGGTCGCGAGCTTTTTCAAAAAAACAAACGCTATTCTTTGATCTGTTTGGGCGTTTTGGTGGTTGGGGCGGGTGCCTATGTTTACCGTCACGGCGGGTTGGAGGCCTTGAGTAGTAATCAGGTATCGGTTCAGCAAAGGGTTGAAAACTATCAGGTAGCCTGGGCCATTATCAAAGACCATTTCTGGACCGGAGTGGGGTTGGGGCAAATCGGGGTTCAATATCCCAAATATCAGGCTCTGCCTTATAGCCCCGCGGACTATGCCAATCATCCTTATACCTACTCCGAACATGTTCACAATGACTTCCTTCAATTTTGGGTTGAGGGCGGGTTGATTGGTTTGGTTTTATTTCTGGCGGTGTTGGTCGTTTATAGCTTTACGGTTTTTCAGTTTTTTAAAAACCCCGAGATTTCCAAAGAAAACAAAGAACTGTTATTGGGAGTTTTGGCTTCGATGGTGGCTTTATTGGTTCAATCTCTTAGCAACTTTCCCTTGCAGGTAGCGTCCACGGCGATTTTATTTGGTTTATTTCTGGCGGCACCACTGGCTTTGCGCGCGCCTGTTTCTACTACATCCTATTTTAAACTTTCCTTTATACAACAGGCGGTTTTAGCTTTAACGATCTTGATTGTTTTGGTTTTGGGCACTCAAATGGTCACGGTTTCAATAGCCGCGCGTAATACTCGAGGCGAAACCAATCTGGGTAAGGCTGAATTGGGGGTTAGTTTTGCTAAACGGTTGACTGCCTTATCGCCGCAAGACCCCAAAGCGTGGAGCGCATTGGGAGCTGGTTTAGCTTTGGGCGGTAAAACTGATGACGACGCTTATGACGCCTATCAAAAATCTCTGGATTTAAATCCAAACTATGTGGAGAGCCTGTCGGCTATGGCGAATATCAGGATGAACCAGGGTCGTTTTGCGGATGCTTTCGCTTTATGTGATAAAGGATTAGCCATAACTCCCAACTATGGAAGTCTTGTTTGGATCAGGGCTGTTTGTTTATTTCAAGTTAAGCGTTATGAAGAATCGGCGAAATCTTTTGAGAGTTTCTTAACCTACGCGCCCAATGACGCTCAAACCTATTTAAACTTGGGGGTTTGCTATATCGATTTACATCGAAAAGATGATGCCATAGCGGCCTGGAAAAAAGCTTATCAATTGACCCCAAATAACACCATCGCTTTAGCTTATTTAAAGAGTCAGGGTGTGGTGCCGAAGTAGGAATTTACCTGCATTATTCTTGCTCTTTTTACCCTTCTTGAATGATTGTCTCTCCTTTCCGATAATGATAAATTATGTGGCAAGAAGGAGCGGTTTTCGGCTATGGCCGGGGGACGCTAACGGTAAAATCCATGAGTATTCAAGCACTGATCGAAAAGCCATTGGTTGGTTCGGGAGTTGTCGCTACCGAGTCGAATTTAGATCGAAATCTCATTCAAAAAGCTTATGAGTTCGCCAAAAAAGCCCATGAGGGTCAAAAGCGCGTATCCGGTGACGCCTATTTAACCCATCTGGTGGGTGTTGCCGATATTTTAGACGAGCTTCATATGGACTCGGTCACTATCGCGACCGGACTTTTACATGACATTTTAGAAGATACGCTGGTCACTTATGATGAACTCAAAGCTGAGTTTGGCGAAGAGATCGCCAACCTGGTGGATGGTGTCACCAAACTTTCCAACCAACAGTTCCAAGACGCCGCTTTGCGCCAGGCCGAAAGCACCCGAAAAATGATGGTGGCGATGGCCAAAGATGTCCGTGTGATTCTCGTTAAGCTGGCAGACCGCACCCACAATATGCGCACACTGGATTTCTTATCGCCCGAACGCCGTCAAAAAATGGCCAGAGAAACGCTAGACATTTATGCGCCCTTGGCCCATCGGCTGGGTATCGCCAAAATTAAGGGTGAACTGGAAGACCTTTGCCTTCGTTATCTGGAACCGGATGTTTATTACGATCTGGTTAAAAAAGTTGCCATGAAGAAGGCCGAACGAGACAAACTGCTCGCCAATGTGATTGAAGGCATCGAAAGCAATCTAAAAACGGCGGGGATCAAGGCCGAAGTCGAAGGCCGATCAAAACACTTCACCAGCATTTACAACAAGATGGCCAAACAGCAGAAAAACTTTGAAGATATTTACGACCTTATGGCCATTCGCATCCTGACAGGTACGGTCAAGGAGTGCTATGAGGTTTTGGGTATGATTCACACCCTTTGGAAACCGTTGCCGGGTCGTTTCAAAGACTATATCGCCATGCCGAAAAACAACATGTATCAAAGTTTGCATACGACTTTAATGGGACCGGATGCCCAGCCTATAGAAGTTCAAATCAGAACTTATGACATGCACCGCACCGCTGAGGAAGGTATCGCGGCCCACTGGATTTACAAAGAAGGCCGTGCCGCCGAGAAAGAAGACCAGAAATTCGCCTGGATGCGCCAGCTTTTAGATCTTCAGCAAGATATTAAAGACACTACTGAATTCGCCGAGGCGATGAAGGTAGATCTTTTTGAGGATGAGGTTTTCGTGTTTACGCCCAAGGGCGCGGTGAAAGAATTACCCAAGGGCGCGACAGCCCTCGACTTTGCCTACGCTGTCCATACCGATGTGGGTACGCATTGTATGGGTGTGAAGGTGAACAGCCAGATGGTGCCTTTACGTTATAACCTGAAAAACGGCGATATTGTTGAAGTTTTGACCCAGTCTTCCCGCACACCCAGCCGTGACTGGCTGAAAATTGTGGTGACCAGCCGCGCGAAAAATAAAATCCGCCACTGGTTTAGAACCCACTTGTCCGCGGACGAAGTGGACAAGGGAAAACATCTGTTTGAAAAAGAAGCGGTTCGGATGGGATTGGACTTTAATAATCTACTTAAAACGAACGCGCTGGACGAGTTTTTAGGTTTCTTTGGATGTCATAATATTCAAGAACTTTTGGCTAATACAGGTCACGGCGAAATATCGCCCCGGCAGGTTTTGAATAAAATTGTGGGGAAGAACGAAGAAGAACAAGCGGTTAAAACCGAAAAGCAGGATAAAACCGAAGAGAAAAATCACGATCCGGCGCGCGCGAATAGGACGGGCGGATCAACCGCCGCTCCGCCGATCAAGGGTATTTCCATCGGCGGGGAAAAAGACTTTCTTATTCGTTTTGCTCGTTGCTGTACGCCGGTGCCGGGCGACCCCATTGTGGGTTATGTGACCCGCGGCCGGGGTGTTTCAGTTCACAGGACAGACTGTCCCAATACCTTATTGTTGCCCGAAGCTGAGGGACGCATGATGCCGGTTTCATGGGAAGGCAGCGCGGAGCAAATCTACGAAGTGGCGATTGAGGTGAAAGCGAAAGACCGTGAAAAACTTTTAGCGGATATGCTTTTGGCTATTTCAGAAGAGGGCGTTATCATCAGCGAAGCAAATGCCAAGGCCGCAGAAGGCGGCTGGGCCCAGGGTTATTTTGTGATTGGTATTTCCCAAGCGAATCAATTGGAAAAGGTTTTAAAAAAATTGCAAAGGGTGCAGGGTGTGGTCAGTGCCCGCCGAACTGAAGCCCGTTAATTGACCTTTTGTTAACATTCGCAAATGAATGGAAATTTAAAATATGGAACGAAAAGTGGTTTTGACCCCGGATGCGCCCAAGCCCATAGGGCCTTATTCGCAGGCGATTGAGGCGGGCGGTTTTATTTTTTGCTCAGGGCAGATACCTCTCGACCCTCAAACAGGGCGGATCATTGAGGGCAGCATTCACGCTCAAACTGAAAGAATTTTGACCAATTTGAAGGCGGTTCTCGAGGCCGCAGGGTCTTCGCTGGAACAAACGGTTAAAATGACTGTTTATTTGACAGATTTAGCGGATTTTGAGAGTTTGAATCAGGTATTGGGAAAGCATTTTCCGCAAGAACCGCCGGCCCGGGCGGTAGTTCAGGTATCGGCTTTGCCTAAGAATGCCACGGTTGAAATAGATTTAATCGCGCTCAAGAAATAAGAGAAAGAGGATTTATGGCCGCAGTATTTTGTTCCAAGCATCCTGAAATCGGGGCTGTCGGAAAATGTTTTCGATGTGAAAAGCCTTATTGTCTGGAATGTCTGGACCTTGAAACCGGAAAGCCCCTCTGTAGCGATTGCTCAGCCGGCATACCGGCAGAAGTGCCGGCGCCTCTTCCTCCGAGGCCTCCCGCGCCCGTATTTGTGCCTCCTGTTCCCCGTCCAGCCGTACCGCCTGTCTCAAAATTTAAGGAAGACACATCCATTTCACTGGATGATTTGAACTTTGGCGTAAAGGCGCCGGCGGAAGTCAAACAAACTGCTTTTAAAGTTACGGGTCCCCTGGCTTTTGTGGATAACTCAAGCGGGTCTTCCGGATCGCTGGATAAACCCATAGATTTAGAAGAGCAAAAGGAACTTCCGGCCATGAGTAAAGTTTCGGGTCCGCTGGCTTTTATGGATAGCCCCAGCGACGCCATAGCTCCGCCAGAGAAACTGATCGAGTTAGAAATTGAAAAAGAGATTCCGACCCCGAGTCCCGTCAATATATCCCCCGAGCCAGTTATAGAAAAGCCTCAAGCTGGTCCGGCTGGTTTGCCGCCTTTGGTTTTTTCACCTATGAAATCGCTGGACAATGACCCGCTGGGTTTATTTAAAAAATCGCCGTCGCCTTCGATCCCGGCAGAATCCACGAAGCCGGCCGCGGCAAATCCTTTCACAGATTTGCCGAAGGTTGCGGCTTCCGAAACAAAGCCTTTGGAAAAACCATTCGCGCCATTCAAGCCGCCGTCAACCGAACCTCGTTTAGAGAAACCGGGCCATGTGCCCAATTTTGATCTGGCCGGGATGATGAACAAGTTGGAAGACGCGGAGAAAATGGCGCCCCAAACCCCGGTGTTTGATCCGGCCGCGCTGATTCCACCGCAGGAAAAAGTTTCGATCCGCGACCTTCACGCGCCGAAAATATCACTGTTGAATCCACTTCAATCTTTGGCGGGAAGTTTGTGGCTCAAGTTTAATATCCAGGCGGCTAAGTTAAGGGTTCCAGGTTACTTGCTGGCGGGTATTATCGTCGTCCTTTTGGCCGGGGGTCTGACTTATTTCCTGGAGCCAACGAGCGCGTCCACGGTTAAGGTCGTGGACTCAATTCCACCGATTCATATTGTTTCCTTAGATGTTTCCCAAGTGAATAATCTGGATATCACTGCCTTTACGGAACTGTCGAACCACTTGGGGCCTTTAGGTTTTCCCCAGTTGCTTTCAATGACCGTGCCGCAACTTCCGTCTAATTTTTTTGACGTTGGTTTGAACCCGACGGAGGGAACCTATAGCGAAATTTTAATTATGCCCAATCAAATCGGGCCCAGACTTTCGTTTGTGACGGTATTTAACAACGGGGTTTGGTACTCCACCAACGGCTGGGCGGGAACGAACCAGCAACTGGATTATCTGGTGAGCGAGTTTTATCCCGATCAGTCGCCTGAACAGCTTTACGCCCAGCACAAGCAGGGAGTTGAAAAACTTCAAACCGCCAATGGTTGGCAGATTCAAAGTGGAGCCGGTCAAGACCGTTATATGGCGGACTTGAGCGATCACTTGCGGTGGTTTTTGAAACTAAAAAATATTCCCGCGGATCAGGCAGACTTCGCTTCCTGGCATTGAGCGGCGGTTTTTAATTCTTTCGATAATTTCCCTTTAAATCAGGCCTTTTATCGAGGTCTTGCCGTTGACACCTCTCAGGCCAGCGCTTATATTAACGCCACTTTAACTGGAGAGCGCCATGATTGACCCAAACAAGCTGACGTTGGCATTGACTTACGACGACGTCATGCTGGTGCCCCAACGATCGAGCGTTCTTCCCGCCGAAACCGATGTTTCCACCCACATTAATCCAAGATTTAAGCTCAACATTCCCATTATCAGCGCAGCCATGGACACGGTGACGGAGTCCCGTTTGGCGATCGCCTTGGCCCAAGAAGGCGGATTGGGCATCGTTCATAAAAATTCCACCATTGAGCAGCAAGCCGCTGAAATCGATAAAGTGAAACGCTCGGAAGCGGGCATGATCAGCGACCCGATCACATTAACGCCGGAAAAAACCGCGGCCGACGCTCTGGCCATCATGAAGCACTACCATATTTCGGGCATCCCCATTGTTCAAAAAGATGGCAAGCTGGTAGGCATCATTACCAATCGGGATTTGCGTTTCGTGAAAAAGACCGATTTGATCCTTTCCGAAATTATGACCAAAGAACATCTGGTCACCGTTCCGGTAGGAACGAGTTTGGAAAAAGCCGAAGAAACCCTGCATAAACACCGGATTGAAAAATTACTGGTCGTCGACAAAAAAGGAAGCCTCAAAGGCCTCATCACCATTAAAGACGTGAATAAACGCATTAAATATCCCAACGCCTGTAAAGACGACCGCGGCCGCCTGCGGGTCGGAGCGGCGGTGGGAGTGTCGAAGGATACGGAAGAGCGCGCGGAGGCTTTGATCGCCGCCGGAGCGGATGTGCTGGTCATTGATACGGCTCACGGACATTCGGAAGGCGTTATTAAAACCGTCAGGCTGATTCGTAAAAAATACCCCAAAGTTTCTTTGATCGCGGGAAATGTGGTGACACCCGAAGCTGTCATGGCCCTGGCGGATGCCGGAGCGGATACGGTGAAAGTGGGCGTGGGACCCGGTTCGATTTGCACAACCCGCGTGGTAACCGGTGTGGGCGTCCCTCAAATTTGGGCCATTTCAGAATGCGCCAAAGCGGCCAAAAAATTAAAGGTCGGCATTATCGCCGACGGCGGTATCAAATATTCAGGCGACATCACCAAGGCGCTGGCGGCGGGCGCGGATGCGGTGATGTTAGGCGGACTTTTTGCGGGGACAGAAGAGTCTCCGGGCGAGGTGATTAACTTACAGGGCCGGATGTTCAAGGTTTATCACGGTATGGGTTCTCTGGCCGCGATGCAAAAGGGCAAAAGCGCGGACCGGTATTTTCAGGACGGTATCACCGACTCAAAGAAACTGGTTCCAGAAGGCATTGAAGCGAGGGTTCCTTACCGGGGCCTCTTGTCCGAATTGGTGTACCAATTGATAGGCGGGCTCAGGGCCGGCATGGGTTACAGCGGGACGCCGACTTTAAAAGACCTCAGGGAAAAGAGTCAATTTGTTCAAATTACCTCCGCGGGTTATCAAGAAAGCCATCCTCATGATGTGGTGATAACGAAGGAAGCGCCGAACTATTACCTCGATTAATTTATAATTTCTTGAACCACCAAACCCTTCGCACCGCAGTGAAGGGGCGATGACCAAGGGCACCAAGTACAACGAAAGACAATGATGTTTAAAATATGTTGTAAATCCAATCTTTGATTTTGCTGTTCTTGGTGAACTTGGTGCCCTTGGTGGTTAAATAGGTTTTATCTTTATCTTTCGGAGATGGTTTTGAAACACGATACGGTACTCGTTCTTGATTTTGGCGCCCAATACAGCCAACTGATCGCCCGGCGGGTCCGGGAATCCAAGGTTTACTGCGAAATTCTTCCTTACTCGGCGACAGTCGCTCAAATTCTCCAAAAAAATCCGAAGGGCATCATTCTTTCCGGCGGGCCCGCCAGTGTTTACGCCAAAGGCGCTCCCCATGTTTCCCAGGAAGTTTTTGAAATTGGCATTCCCATTCTGGGGATTTGCTACGGAATGCAGCTCATTTCCCACGCTTTGAAGGGAAAAGTTCAAAAGGCCGCCAAGCGAGAGTTTGGTCTGGCGCCCCTGAAAATTAAAGACCATAAAAGTTTGTTCGTTGGTCTGCCGAACACTCTTCAGGCCTGGATGAGCCATGGGGATCATGTCACCAAGCTTCCGGCTGGTTTTAAAGTCCTGGCCTCAACCTCTAATTGCCACTTAGCCGCGTCGGGTAATGATCAAAAGAAAATCTATGGGATTCAATTTCATCCCGAAGTGGTTCATACCCAAAAGGGAACCAAGATTATTGAGAATTTTGTCCGTAAGGTTTGCGGATGCAAGCCTACCTGGAGCATGGATTCCTACGAAAAGATCGCGGTGGAACAAATCCGCCAGCAGGTTGGAAAAGGCAGGGTGATTTGCGGCGTCTCTGGAGGAGTTGATTCCACCGTGGCGGCGGCTTTAATTCACCGGGCTATCGGCAAACAACTTTCCTGCGTTTTCGTGAATAACGGGGTTTTGCGCAAGGGTGAGGCGGAGCAAGTAGTCAAGATGTTCAAAAACCAACTCCACATACCGCTTCATTACGTTAATTCGGAATCGCTTTTCCTTAAATTGCTGGACGGGGTCAGCGAGCCGGAGAAAAAAAGAAAAATTATCGGCGGAACTTTTATCCGCGTGTTTGAGCAAAAGGCTTTAGAGCTTCAGCGCAAAGAAGGGGCCTTCGATTATTTGGCCCAAGGAACCCTTTATCCCGACGTGATTGAAAGCGTGTCGGTCAAGGGACCATCGGCGGTCATCAAGAGCCACCATAACGTCGGTGGTTTGCCGAAAGACATGAAATTTAAATTGGTCGAGCCTTTGCGGGAATTGTTCAAAGACGAGGTGCGGGAATTGGGCGCCCGTATTCGTATTCCCCATGATCTTCTCTGGCGTCAGCCCTTTCCGGGGCCGGGGTTAGCGGTCCGGCTTTTGGGCCCGATTACCAAACAGCGTTTGGATATTTTGCGCGAAGCGGACGCCATCGTTCAGGAAGAAATCCAGAAAGCCGGTCTGTATTATTCCATCTGGCAGTCCTTCGCGGTTTTGACGCCGATTAAATCGGTGGGGGTCATGGGCGACGAAAGAACTTATGAAAATGTCTGCGCGATCCGCGCGGTGCATTCCACCGACGCCATGACGGCGGACTGGGTCAAATTGCCTTATGAGTTATTGGGTCAAATTTCCAACCGTATCATCAATGAAGTGCGGGGCATTAATCGGGTGGTGTATGACATAACAAGTAAGCCTCCTGGCACCATTGAATGGGAATAAAATAGTCGCTCAATTAAAGGATATAGCGTCGAAATCCTTTAAAACAAAGCTTTATCGAATCTTTATATGGCCAGAAAAAAATATTAGCCTAGTAAAAGTCAGAGGCGAATTAGTAATAACTGTCAAATTGCTCGATTTTTTTAATTTTGTTACAGTGATTATTTCAAGACTCCTAAAACTCCAAAACAAACATTTAGCGATATAATATCGGCAAGATTCACACTGTTCCACAACACCCCCTATAGTATTCTTACGATACTTTTAAAACAAAATTAACCAGTTTTAGTCCACGGTTTGTAACGTTTTACGAAGACGGGCGGGGTATTTTATGGCACGAAAAAAGACTGAAATCTTTTTTCAAAATTTATTTCTTCCCATTGAAGCATTCTTTTGGTCAGGGATGCTGAACCTTCTTTTTGTCCTGAGTGTCCTGCAAAGCGCAGTCGAACTTTTTTTCCAATTATTTTTCAAACACTTGAAGTTTTTATGTTTCATTTTTCTGTTTGTGGGTGTGTGTGTTTCAGCCTATGCCCAAGCCGGCGGTGGTGGTGGACCGACAAACACTCCTGGGCCGACCGATACTCCTGGGCCTCCGTTTATCAATCCCTGTCCTACGGGCCAATTTAGCGGTTGGCAGGCGGTGACTAATATCGGTCCTCTCGCCGCAGCGCTTGGGGTCCAATGCAGTGGAAGTGTGCATTCGGTAAACGCCGCTACGGTTTATCCTGGTCAGACGGCGCCGGGTTTTGCCCCGAACTCGAATGGTGGTCTGAGAATGGTTCCCGCCCCGGGAGTTCCGGCTGTCCAGCTTTTTTCAGGGCATGGCGACGACGCCACGGATTGGGCCCGAGTCTGTGAAACAACCATTGTGCCTGCCAATGATTATTGTCTTTCCGTGACACTGGCCGGAGTTTTTGAGGATTATCATTATCTTCAGCAGACTGACACGAATGGTGACGCTTATTTTGATGTTCGGATCCTGGCGGGAGGGGCCAATTGCGACGTTGATCCGCCTCCCAACCCGATCATTGATGACATTCATCTCAACTGGACTTTTCTCGTCAACCCCCTCAATAACCTGATTATTATTGACGGGCTTGTGGCCAACAATGCCGGAACCTACGGAGCCGCCGCCGCCGGCTGTCCCGTTAACGGCAGCACTGCCCAGGACCCTTGTCAGTGGGGTTATATGCCCTGGACTCCTTACGAATTCAATATGTGCCAGTACATCGGACAAGAGATCACGATTGAAGCCACCATGTACGATTGCAACCAGGGCGGTCATTACGGCTGGGGCTATATTACCTGCCCGGTTTGGTCCTCCTGCCCCACAGAGGCCATTACCATCACCAAGTCTAATAATCCTACCGGAGAGGTCAATGTCGGGCAGACTATTAACTATACACTTTCTTATCTAAACACCAGTCCTGTGTGGTTTGACGATGGGGTGGTGATCAACGATACGGTGCCGACCGGGACAGGCCTTGTTAATAATTCGATGGCCAGCAATCCCAATGTAGCCCAAACCTTTATCGTCGGAAAGGATATCGGCTGGGATGTGGGTTATTTAAAACCGGGAGTAGGCGGCACACTTTCTTTTTCTGTTACGGTTGACGCCTTGACGGGCGCATCCTGCGCCGAAACCATTATCAACCAGGCTAGTGAGACTGATGATGTTACCTGTAAGTCCACCCCGGGCCTGTTATCAAATCCTGTTACCAATTTCGTCGGGTTCACCTGCACTTCCACACCTACCAATACCAGTACCCGCACGATGACCAACACACCTACGAATACCGATACGCGGACCCCAACAAATACACCAACTAATACCGATACGCCAACCACTAGCAACACGCCCACAAACACGCCCACCAATACCGATACGCCGACGAAAACCAACACACCGACTAATACTGCTACGCCCACCAATACCAATACGCCGACCAACACGCCGACGAATACGGATACCGCCACTAACACCAATACGCCGACCAATACGGCCACCAATACCAACACGAATACAATTACGAACACACCCACGAATACCGATACGCCAACCAACACCAATACGCCCACAAATACAGCAACTGATACGATTACGCATACCCCCACCCATACACCCACTAATACGAATACCAATACCGCTACCAATACCGCTGTCAATACCTACACGCCCTCAAATACACCGACGGTTACGGTGACAAATACTGCTACCAATACCCCCACAGTTACAGACACAAATACGGTGACGAATACGGCGACCAACACTCCAACGGTTACCAATACGGATACAGTTACCAATACGCCAACCAACACACCGACTAATACGAATACCAATACGGCTACCAATAGCCCGACGGTTACCAATACCTATACCCCAACCAACACCTGCACTAATACAAGTACGTCCACAGCAACCAATACCAGCACTAATTCGAGAACGACTACACCCACGAATACCTATACGTCAACCGCGACGAATACCTCTACCAATACTTCAACGAATACCCCGACGATGACCAAAACGGATACCGCGACAATGACTTTTACCTCCACACCAACTTCCACCCCGACCGCTTCCGTATCGATGGGAAAAATTGTGAGCAAAACACTGGCGAACCCCGGGGATGCTTTGACTTATACGATTGGGGTGACGGTGACGGGGAATAATCTGTTCGGAGGAGTAATAACCGATACCCTTCCCGCGAATGTGAGTTTTGTTGCTTTTGGAACGGCTCCGTCGGGAACGGTGCCTACATTTAACGCGTCAACAGATCAATTGAAATGGATTATGCCGTCGCCTTTGGCGCCGGGTGTTTACAACCTGACTTATACGACACAAGTCACCAATTCTTTATTTCTAGTAAACGGTCCATTTATTAATTTCGCCCAATTGAACTATACGGGCGACACTAGACCGCTCACCTCCAGTGTAGCTGTGACCATGATTGGTATCTTCACGGTTAAGGTGAATATTTATAACAGCGCGGGCGAAGTGGTGAAAACCATCGTGGTGCAAAATGTTGACCAGCCGATTGACAACATTACGCTTAGCACGACTAACTTAATTTCGACGCTGCAGGGGCCGGGGAGCCTTATTTATATTTTGTACAATGGCTATATTATCGCCACTTGGAACGGCAGCGATAATCAAGGACAACCTGTAACCAATGGTAATTACCTCATTCAGATCGATAGCACAAGCCTTGGCGGAGTGGTTACGAGCGTTTCCCAGACTGCGACGGTTAACCGAAACTTGTCCAATATCATGGTCAATATTTACAACTCGGCGGGCGAGTTAATCCGCACTCTCTACAGCTCGGTGGCTGACGCGACGGGTAACAGTATGACGGATGTGTTTTTAAGTTCGAATATTTTCCGGCCAACGTCAGGCGCGCCCGTTACGACCGGGACTCCTTCCCAGGTCAACATTGTCGTTAATTCAGAGGGCGGAACGGCGGTAACGCTTGTCTGGGATGGCACGAACAATTCCGGTACGGACGTGACTCCGGGGGTTTATACCGTTGATTGCCATTGGTCCGAAGGAAGCACCAATTTCCAGAACATTACCCGGTCTGTTATCGTGATCGGCGGTATCGTCAATACGACGGTTGTGGCAAGGCCAAATGTGCTTAATTCGACCAATGGGATGATCACTACTTTTGACGGGTCGGGTGTGACCAACGCTTATTTAATTCAAGTGAACATTTATACAATCGCAGGGCAACTTCTTCAAACTTTGGTTTCGCCTGCCGGGGTACCGGAAGTGAACTGGAACGCGGCCGGACTGGCCAGCGGTATTTATATCGCGGTGGTCGATATTCAAAACGCCGACGGCGCCAATATCGGTGATCAACGCCTAAAGATTTTAGTGCTTCATTAAAAGCGAATGATATTTGTTAGAGATTTTGTTGAAACCATAACGCGAAAATAAAGTCCCCGCAGAATTTGAATTCCTCATAACGGCTACTTCGCCAACCGAAAACGATACAACTTTCATTAGCGGTATTTATCTCTCAGCCGTTACGGTTCAAAACGCCAGCGGCGGCACTATCGCCACGCAACGGCTTAAGGTTTTAGTGGTTCACTAAGGGTATTGGTTCAATTTAGAACCGGATCATCGCCGAAGCACGTCAAAAAAGGACCGGTATTAACGCGGATATCTTTCAAAGATTGGTCAAAATTAGCGTGTCAACGGTAAACGAGCAGTCGCCACCGACTGAAAATAAAGTCGGCATCCTCATATGCGGTGTAATCTCTGTAAATAATTAATTTTGTCATGCTTATTACTTAGCAACCTAAGGCACTGACACGTTCATTTAGCGATACAATATTGGCAAGATTCACGATATGTATTAGACCCCTTAACAGTATTCTTAAAACAAAATTAACGAGTTTTAGTCTACAGTTTGTAACGTTTTACGAAGACGGGCGGGGCGTTTTATGTCGCGAAAAAAGACTGAAATCTTTTTTCAAAATTTATTACTTCTCACGTATGCGTTCCTTTTTTTAGGGCCGCCAAGCTGTCTTTTGGCCTTGAGCGACACACAAAGTACAAATAAAATCCCCCCCCGAATTATTTCCAAACGCTTGAAACGTCTGTCTTTTCTATTTGCTTTTTGTGTTATGAATACTTCGGTTTGGGCGCAGACATTTGTCAATCCTTGTCCTGTGGGTGTGTTTAGCGGTTGGCAGGCGGTTACCAATATCGGTCCCAACGCCGCCGGCGGTAACCCCGATTGCGGCGGGGATGTGCGCTCGGTAACCAATGGCACTGTTTATCCCGGCCAAACTGCGCCGGGGTTTGCCCCGAACTCAAATGGGCTTCTTCCTATGGTTCCCGCCGCAGGAGTCCCAGCCGTCCAGCTTTTTTCGGGACATGGCGACGACGCCACGGATTGGGCCCGGGTATGCGAAACCACCACGGTGCCCGCGAATACCACCTGTCTTTCCTTTGATCTGGCCGGAGTTTTTGAAGATTATCATTATAATTCTGGCACTGACCAAAATGGAGACGCTTATTTCGACGTTCGAATCCTGGCGGGGGCAGCCGCTTGCGCCGTTAATCCACCCCCCAATCCGATCCTTGACGAAATTCTTCTCAATTGGACCTATCTCATCGGGAATGGGTTGGTCACGCTGGACGGCCTCACCAACAACGTCCCCGGAACTTATGGAGCCGCTACGGGTTGCCAGATAGCCAACAATGGGGCGGATTGGGGTTACATGCCCTGGACTCCCTACGAAATAAACCTGTGCCAATACGTGGGACAAGAGATCACGATTGAAGCCACTATGTACGATTGCAACCAAGGCGGTCATTACGGCTGGGGTTATATTACGTGCCCGGTTTGGTCATCCTGCGCTATTTCCCCGGTTACTGTCACCAAGTCTAATAATCCTACCGGAAGTGTCGTTGCGGGTCAGGTTATTACCTATACCTTGTCTTATAAAAACACCAGTGCGGTCAATTTTGATAATGGCGTGGTGGTCAACGATACGGTTCCGACCGGGACAACCCTTAATCCGAATTCACTCACCAGCAGTCCCGCCATGCCGGAGACATTTATTATCGGCAATGATGTGGGTTGGGATGTCGGTACTTTAAAGCCCGGAGACTCCGGGACGCTTTCCTACTCCGTTACGGTGAACAACTTGCCGGCCGGGGACTGCGCCGAAACCATTGTTAATCAGGCTAGTTGGAGTGATCTACTCAGCTGTCCGTTGACCGCGCCTCCCATGGTGACGGACCCGGTCACCAATGTTCTCGGGCCTACCTGCACTTTCACACCCACTCCGGTCTACACTTTCACGCCGGCCCCTACCTCCACGAACACGCCTACGTCCACGGCTACGGCGGCTTTTACTTGTCCCGCCAACGATATTTACAACGGCCTGACCCCGGCCACCAGTTTGTCGGCGGGTTATACCTGGACCGACGACGCTACCATATCGGAAGTCAGCCCGGGACATCTGGCGGGCGAAAAGGCCATGCAGATTAATTTTAACTGGCCATCGGGTTATTACGCCGGTATGGGTTGGAATTTCACCAACGGTAACGCCGCCTTGGCCTGGAACCTGACGCCCTATAACGATCTGGTTCTTTGGGTCAGGAGCACAGGCGCTTCGGTTAGTTTCCTGCAGGTGTCACTGCGGGACGCCACCGGCGCCACCTCCAACCGCGTCAATATCACCAGTTATATTGCGGGAGGGGTCATTACGGGTGCCTGGCAGGAGGTTTTTATTCCCTTAAGCGCCTTTACGGGGATCAACCAGTCGACTTTAAGCGAAATCGACTTCAACGACGGCAACACCGCTTCCGGGAATGACACGGTCCAATTCAGCGACATCGGTTTCGTCTATTCCGGTCCCTGCTGGACGAATACCCCGACCCCGACGAATACACCCACCAATACGCCAACTAATACCAACACGGTTACCCCGACCAATACTCCGACTAATACACCCACTCATACGAATACCAATACCCCAACGAACACTAACACGGTTACCCCAACCAATACGCCCACCAACACGCCTACCAATACGCCGACGAACACCAATACGGTTACCCCGACCAATACCCCGACGAACACGAATACCAATACGCCAACGAATACCCCAACCATTTTATTCTCAAACACACCGACGAATACCGCTACGCCAACCCCAACTAATACTCCAACGAATACTCTGACTATTACCGATACTAATACGCCTACTAATACCCCGACCAATACCCCAACCGTCGCGTCGACCTATACCCCAACGAATACACCCACTAATACAAATACCAATACCCCGACTAATACCCCCATCAATAGCTACACGCCCACCAATACACCCACGGTTACGATGACGAATACTCCAACCAACACTCCAACTATTACGGATACTGACACGGTTACCAACACCCCGACGAATACCCCAACGAATACCTCGACCGATACACCGCGCGATACCCCCACCCCTACCAACACGCCGACCAATACCAGTACCAATACGATTACGGACACGCCGACCAATACCTATACGCCCACTCATACGGCTACGAATACAAACACTTCGACCGTTACAAATACCGCCACTCATACCAGCACCAACACCTGCACCAATACACCGACAATGACGCCGACGAATACCGCGTCATCTACTAATACGGCAACGCCCACCTCTACCGCGACCGTTTCGGTGTCGATGGGCAAAAACGTGAGTGAGACACAGGCGCATGCGGGGGATACTTTGACCTATACGATTGGGGTGACGGTGACTGGGAATAGTCTGTTCGGAACGGTAATAACTGATACCCTTCCCGCGAATGTGACTTTTGTTTCTTTTGGAACGGATCCTTCGGGAACGGTGACATCGTTTACCGCCGCGACAGATCAATTGAAATGGATCATGCCGTCGCCCTTAGCGCCGGGTGTTTACAACCTGACTTATATGACCAAAGTGACCAATTCTTTAACGCTGGTCAACGGCCCGTTAATCAATTTCGCCCAACTGAACTATACAGGAGCCGCTAAAGCGCTTACCGCTAGTGTGCCGGTAACCATGATCGGCGTTTTCACGGTCAAGGTGAATATTTATAACAGCGCGGGCGAAGTGGTTAAAACCATTCTGGTACAGGCGGTTGACCAGCCGATTGATAACATTACGCTCAGCACGACTAATCTGATTACAACGCTGAAAGGGCCGGGAAGTCTTATTGATATTTTATACAACGGCTACATTATCGCGACATGGGACGGAAGCGATAACCAGGGCCAGCCTGTGACCAACGGCAATTACCTGATTCAGGTTGACAGCACAAGTCTCGGCGGGGTGGTTACCAGCGTTTCCCAAACCGCGACGGTTAACCGAAACCTGTCCAATATCATGGTCAATATTTACAACTCGGCGGGTGAGTTGATCCGGACACTCTACAGCTCGGTGATTGACGCGACTGGAGCCAGCATGACGGATGTAAATTTAAGCGCTAATATTTTCCGGCCAACGTCGGCCGGTCCCGTTACCTCCGGAACTCCTTCTCAGGTCGCTATTGTGGTTAATTCCTCAGACGGAACGGCAGTCACACTTGTCTGGGATGGAACGAACAATTCCGGTACAGATGTTACACCGGGGGTTTATACCGTTGATTGCCATTGGTCCGAAGGAAGCACCAACTTTCAAAATATTACCCGGTCGGTCATCGTGATCGGTGGTATCGCCAATACGACCGTTGTGGCAAGGCCCAATGTGCTTAATTCGACGAATGGGATGATCACTACTTTTGACGGGTCAGGTGTGACCAACGCTTATTTGATTCAGGTAAAACTGTATACGATCGCGGGGGAACTGATTCAAAGTTTGAGCTCGCCTGCCGGGATACCGGCAGTGAACTGGAACGCGGCCGGACTGGCCAGCGGTGTTTATATCGCGGCGGTCAATATTCAAAACGCCGCCGGCGGTAATATTGGCGTTCAGCGGGTTAAGGTTTTGGTTCTTCACTAAGGGTTTGGGGTACTCGGGACCAGGCATGGCAACGGGAGAATCCGGTTGTTTGTCCCGCCGCGGGACAATAGGCCCGACAGATAAAACGGCTTATCGTGCCAACCTATTGTGCCACTTGCCGGTAAGTTGGCACAATGACGGGGTTGGCACAATGTGGCACAATAACGCTACCTTGACACAATAGCCTTATCGTCCGTAATTCTTAAAATGCCCGAAAATACTGGTTTTTAGCGTTGTAAATGGGTCTGCGGTTATTGTGTCACGATTGTGCCATTGTGCCAACTACTGGAATCCGGTGAAGATGCCGATAGTGGCACAAGCGCCTATTTTTGAGAATCCGCAAAATATTGGGTTTTATTTAGTTTTAACTAACCCATTGTCATCGTGCCAAACGATTGTGCCATCGTGCCACTTATCGGTATGTTGGCACAATGCCGGTAGTGGCACGATGTGGCACAATACCGACCTTGGCACAATGGGTGGCACAATCCGAATAGGGAGTTTTAGGGGTATTACCCTACGGGTATATCAACAGGAAACTCGGCATGGTCAATGGTTTCCGGCATTCCTGTCCCTCGAAGCCTTGGTAAATAGGAATACCCGGCCATGCCGCCAAAAAACAAGGTTGTTTTGCCCAGCCGCTGGACAAGACCCCGTTTTTGAGGTCCAAAGTGTCCTGCCGCTGGATATCCAAAGCCTAAATGTCGAAATGGAGTCCCGGGTTTACTGGCTTAAAACTCCCGCATATAGCTTTGACGGCTTAAGATATGGGCGGACTTTAGGCTGGTTCGAGTCCAACTCGGGGAGCGATAAATTTGAAAGTCAAAATTTTACTCGGTTTTATGATTGCCTATGCATTTCGCTTAGCATTCGGATTAATGTCCCATCCAACCCTTACTTATGTTGATTGTACCCAAACCTATTTAATCGGTTTAAAAAGCTATACGACACATACTTGGCCATATTTTGGACCAGATACAGAAGACCCGTCAGAGGGAACCATAAAGACCCAATGTCCGGGTGCAATGGAAGGCTTATTAATTTCAGCTTCTTTGTATATTTGGCCGAATCCCATTTCGCCCTACATTTTGGTGAATCTTTTGAGTATTTTTTCCTTAGGTTTGTTGGCTTGGTATTGCTGTAAACGATTGCCAAATCTATCACCCTGGTTTGTTTATACATGGATTTTCATTTGCCCTTGGGACACTCATATTTCAACAGATGTTTTCAACCTTTCTTTCATATGTGTTGGTAGTGTTTTGTTCTTATTGGGTTTTATGGAATCTATTCCTGAATTAAGTCTAAATATAATCTCTAAAATTTTTGCTAATGCGTTGATGGGGTTTTCGATATTTTGGAATATGCAATTTCATCTTTCTTGGGTTTTGTTTGCCGTTTTAGCTTTTTCGTCGTTTTATTTACAATGGCGCGCAAGAAAGAATTTATTTTTTATCAGCTACTTCCTTCTTGGGTCTTTGCCAACACTTGCCACAGTCCTACCGACCTTTATTCAATATGGATTACAAAAATCTGGTGACCCATCGGGTTTCATGTCGTCCTTTCGGATGGACCATTTTGCGATTTTTTTTACTATTCTTGCTCGTTTTTTTTCGTTTTCGAGTTTTGAAATGCCCCGTTTTTTAGGGGAACACACACCTCAAAGAATCGCTTTCTTGTTAAGAGCACCCTGGCTTTTATTGCCTGCTTTGTTTCTGTTGATTATGGGGTGGTTACAGGTATTAGCTCAATTGGTTCTTTGGTTTAAAAAGGAACATCCACAAAAGGATTGGAAAGTTATCAAAATGATGACTCTCGGGGTGGTCGTTCTTGTTTGGATGAGTTTTTGGTTTACATTTAGAAGTCCGGATGCGCACAGATTCTATTCTGTCTTTCCATTCTCCATGGTTTACTTCTTGTACTGCTGTAACTTTTTGCCGAAAACTCCCAAATGGATAATGTTTTCAAAAATTTTCATTGTTACAGCGATGTTCTTTCAGGTTTTTTATGCGATCGAAAATGGAATTGAAGGAAGCTCAAGTTACGCTAGAGACAAAGATAATATTCAAAAGGCGATCATTGCCAAAGATTACACTTTATTAGGCCAACGGAGGCCATATAGTCTTTATTAGATAATCTTTATTTTTTTAATGCTGTTTTGAAGATCTGACCAATCGAATCTTGTCTATTTTGCGAACTAGCTTAAAACAAACAGTTCGCAATTCGTATGGAATAGGGGATAAGTCCAATTCTTATCTTTTTGTGTTTTAAGTGTTTTACAATTCAAAATTAAGAAGTGAAAATTCCAGCTATAATTACCCCATGAATCACCCCTCATTTGTTCACCTTCACCTTCATAGCCAGTTCAGCCTTTTGGAGAGCACGGTTCGGTTAGAACCGCTAATGGTTCTTTTAAAAGAACGCCAAATGCCGGCGGTGGCTTTGACTGATAAATCCAACCTTTTTGGGGCGATTGCCTTTTACCAGAGCGCTTTGGCGCATGGATTAAAGCCCATTTTGGGCTGTGAAATATGGGTTTCCAGCAATAAGGCCAAGACCGGTTCGAATCGGGGTGAAGGGGCACATCCCCTGGTGCTTTTGGCCGAAAACGAGGTTGGCTACAAAAACCTCATGAAACTCTCTTCTGAAAGCTATCTGGGCGACCATCAACTGGTGCCCCATGTGAACAAGGCTTTTTTGGCCAGTCACTGCCAGGGGCTGATTGTGCTTTCGGGCGGGGAGCAGAGCGAGATCAACGACCTGATTTTGAAAGACGATGTGCCGGGGGCGTTGAAGACGGCGGAAGAATACCGCGATATTTTCGGCGTAAATCATTTCTTTCTCGAAATTCAAAGCCACAAGCAGGCTTTTGACCCGAAAGTTCAAAAAGCGCTGGTGGAAATATCGGCCCAGACCGCGATTCCCTTAGTGGCGACCAATGACGTGAAATATCTCAAAAGGGAAGAGTCGGCTTTTCACGAGGTTCTGCTTTGTCTGGGCAAGGGAGAGGTTTTGTCCGACCCCAAACATTTTTCGATGGGAACGAGCGAATATTACCTGAAGTCCGGTCAGGAAATGAAGGAAGCTTTTGCCGACATTCCTGGCGCGGTGGAGCGAACGTTAGAAATCGCCGAGCGGTGCCACGTTTCGCTGGAGTTTGGAAAAACCCTGATGCCGGCTTTTCCCGTGCCGGAAAAAGGGCTGAGTGAGAACGAATATTTGGAAAAAATATGCCGGGAAGGGCTGGTCAAACGCTACGGAGCGAAGGCTTCGGACCCGGCGGTGCAAAACCGGCTGACGGAAGAATTGGCGGTCATTCAAAAAACCGGCTTCAGCGGTTATTTTTTAATCGTGTGGGATTTTATCGCCAAGGCCCGGAAAAAAAATATTCCCGTCGGCCCGGGCCGCGGATCGGCGGCGGGCAGTTTGGTGTCTTATGTGACGGGCATTACGGACGTGGACCCGATTCGGTACGACCTTCTGTTTGAACGGTTCATCAACCCCGAACGGGTGAGCGCGCCGGATATTGACGTGGACGTGTGCGACCGGCGCCGGGGCGAAGTTTTGCGCTACATGACTGAAACTTACGGGCGGGACAGGGTGGCATCAATCGCCACTTTTGGAACCATGGCGGCCAAAGCGGCCTTGCGGGATGTGGGAAGAGTTTTGGAAATTCCCCTGCCCGAGGTGGACCGCATCGCCAAAATGCTTCCCTGGGAGCCGAAGATTACCCTGGATGACGCGATGAAGAAAGTACCCGAACTCAAAACCATCGCCCAGGGCGAGGGACCTTACCGCAAGTTATGGGATGTATCAAAAGCGCTGGAAGGTTTGGTGAGACACGTTTCGACCCACGCGGCGGGAATCATTATCGGCAACGAACCGCTTTTGGAGGAAATTCCTCTTTACCAAAATGGTGATGAAGTCCTGAGTCAATTCGACATGAACGCCTTGAAAGAGGTGGGGCTTTTAAAACTCGACATTCTGGGTTTGCGGACATTGAGCGTGATTGACGACACCCTGCAAAGCATTGAAAAACACCGGAAGATCAAATTGAATCTGTCTGAAATTCCTTTGGATGACGCGGCGACTTTTAAATTGCTGAGGGAAGCCAAGACGGCAGGAATTTTTCAGTTGGAATCCCGAGGCATGCGGGACTATTTGCGCAAATTGGAACCTTCGGAGATGGAAGATTTGATCGCCCTGAACGCTCTTTATCGACCTGGTCCGCTGGGGTCCGACATGGTGGACGACTTTATCCACCGTAAAAAGGGGCAAGTGAAAGTGCAGTATCTTCACCCCAAACTCGAACCGATTCTCAAAACCACCTATGGGGTCATTGTTTACCAGGAACAGGTGATGCGGATCGCCAAGGATTTGGCGGGTTTTTCCCTGGGTCAGGCCGATTTACTGAGGCGGGCGATGGGGAACAAGAATTCCGAAAAAATGGAGCAGATGCGGGACAAGTTTCTGTCCGGCGCCAAGGAAACCAAAATACCCGCCGAAACCGCCGACGCGATTTTTGACCTGATGGCGAAGTTCGCCGGATACGGGTTTAACAAATCCCACAGCGCGGCTTACGCCCTGATCGCCTATCAAACCGCCTATTTAAAGGCGAATTTCACGGCGGAATTTATCGCCTCGCTCTTGACCAGTGAGTCGGGTAATCAGGACAAGATATCCCAGTACATTTTTGAGTGCAAAAAAATGGGAATCAAGATTTTGCCGCCGGATGTAAATGAAAGTTCGGACATCTTCGATGTGACTTTGGATGGAAGTATCCGTTACGCGCTGTCGTCGATCAAAAATGTCGGGACGCCGGCAGTGGATGCCATTCTACAGACCAGAAAAAAAGGACCTTATTTATCGCTCTTTGATTTTTGCCAACGAGTGGATTTAAAAACCTTTACGCCGAAAATGCTGGAATGCCTGATCGCCGCAGGCGCTTTTGATTTCACAAAAACTTCCCGGACGATGATGAAAGCGGAGGCGGCAAATATATTCAGGCAGGCGCAGGTGGATCAGGCGGATACCCAATCGGGCCAAACCTCGCTTTTTGAGTCAGCGAAACCGGCCCCGATGGTTGTAACCGAAATTCCCGAGGAATCCCCCGCAGTAGCTTTGATGGCCGAGAAGGAACTTTTGGGTTTTTATCTTTCGGGCCATCCCCTGTCGGAACATGAGTGGGAATTGGAACACTATGTGATGCCACTTAACGAGTTGGACGAAATGAATGACGGCGCGGAAGTGAGAGTGGCGGGTTTGATCCGAGGACTCTCCCAAAGCGTGGCTAAGAAAACCAAAGAAGTTTACGCCCGATTCACTCTGGAAGATCTGCACTCCCATGTGGAGGTGATTGCCTGGCCTGAAACCTTTAAAAAGTATCGGATTTTACTGGCCAAAGACAAACTGGTGGGTTTAAAGGGCCGGGTGGACAAGACCGGCGACCGCGTACAGATCATCGCCAATGAGATGATTGATATGAATGACATGGCGGTCAAATGGGCCAAAGGAGTTCGTTTAATCTTTAATGTGGTGGGGCTGGACGAGAGTTTATTGCCGAAAGTGAAAGCCATTTGTGAAAAACATAAGGGCGAGGCCAAAGTTTATTTTCATATGCAAACCACGCACCACGGATTGATGGTATTGGAAGCGGGCGACCTGAAAGTGAAACCCTCGAAGGCCTTTTTTAACGAGATTTATTCGATTTTGGGAGACGATAGTATTGAGATCGAGCTGTGACCCTAAAAAAATCTTGAACCACCAAGGGCACCAAGTTCACCAAGTAAATCTTTAATGTTTAATCAAAAATCTTTGCTTTTGCTTATCTTGGTGCCCTTGGTGCCCTTGGTGGTTCAAGATTTGTCTTTTATTTTTGGCTTTCCCTAATCAAATCATCCAGATGTTGAATCGAATTGTCCTTATAAGGGTCCAGTGACAGGCTTTTAACGTATAGAAAATCCGCCAGGGCTTTTTTCTTTTGTTTTTCCGACAGGTATAAAATCCCACGGCAATAAAAAGCTTCCGCGTTAAGAGTATTCCCTTGTGCCGCCTCGTTCACATAACGGAAGGCGGCAGTCTTGTCGCCAGCTTTATAAGACTCGAAGGCCATCTGGGCCAGAATTTTGGCGGTAAAAGTGGGGTCGATCTCAAAAGCTCTTTGAACCTGCTGCTGGGCTTCGGCGGTTTTGCCGGTTTTTTCCAGGCTGGTCATCCAATTTAAAATGAAATAGGGGCTGGAAGGCGAAAAGTGAACCGACTGGGCGTATGCCTGCTGGGCCTTTTCGTCGTACTGCCGGTCATATCCGCTTAAGGCGGTGTAAACCCGGCCCTGATCATTATAGTAATAAGCGTTGGCGGGACTCATGCTCGATACCTTTTGATAGAAAAAGAGTGCGTTTTGATACCAATCCCGCGCGCGAAGATGATCCAGCCCCGCCCTTTGCTCATAGGCCTGGCCCAGATAGAGACTGAATTTGAGATCCCAGGGAAAAAGGTTTGCCGCCCGATTGTTGTAATGAATTTCGCTGTCTGAATAATAAACCAGCGCGTCAGCAGAAGTTTGGGGGTCTGGATTTTTGATAGCGGAGGAATAAACATCGCCTCTTCCAAAGGCGATGTCCGCCGCCAATCGACGCAGGGGAAAGAAAAGGATTATTAGTAATAGCGCCACAACCACCAATTTGTGAAAATAAAATGAAATAAAAGACGGTTTTGATGATATTTCAATATCAATTGAACGATGGTTAAAGTAAGTGACGGTAGCCAATAGAAAAAACCAGATAAAATTAATGGCCGTCACGCCAAAACTGAATAAATTTTGAATTTGATAGGCCAAGCCGGAGGACAGAATGGCGATTAAAATAAATTGTTCATGAGGACCATTTTTTCGCCAGGCTTTCATCCCTAAAAAAGTAAAAGAACCCAAAAGTAAAAGATAAGCGGTAAGGCCTAAGAGCCCGCTGGTGGCGGCGATTTGGAGAAGCTCATTGTGAGCCATTCGGGAACTGGTGAACAAACCGTCAATTTGATTAAATTGAATTCCGCTGTAATAAGGAAAAGCGATTTTAAACGTATCCAACCCCACGCCAAAGAAGGGATTGGCTTTTATCATGGTGATGGCTGGCCCCCATATAGATAAACGCGAAACCGCGAGACTCTGTGAAACGTGAAGAACCGAGTTGAAGAAGCGCTGGATAAAAGACCAGCCGAAAATCGCGAGAAAGAGACCGATGACGCCCAAACCGATGAAAAGATTCAATTTGGGAAGAAGCGTCCACTGTTGCCGCAGTTTTTCTTTCCATTCCTTGTTTTGGAAGGCCAAAAAGAACCAGAGAAAAACCCCGAAAAAAGCCCCTAAAAAACCGCCGCGGCTGGCAGTGCTTAAAAGACCAAGCATCAATACGGAGATAACGAGTATTTTGACGGGTAATAGATGAAAACGGCTGGCATGAATGCAAAAAAGCGACAGGCAGAATAAACCGATGGTTCGGACAACGAAACTAAAACCCAGTGACGGGTCTAAATGAAAAAACATCTGTCCGTTAGCGGTGGCTAAAAAAAGAAAACCGACGCCCAATAGTAATAACAAAAAAAAGAGGGGAGTGAAAATGGGTTTGGTGTTGGTTTCACCTTCGCGCTGATTAAAGGTGAGGGTTAAAAACAAAGGAATGGCCATAGCGATATAAGCGGATAGAAAATTGGGGTTTCCCAGGGCGGCAAATTCCCTGGTGGTATTAACCGATTCAGGATTCCATTGAACAAAATCGAATTGAAAATGCTGGGCGATGGCATAAAGCGAAGAGAAAAAAGCGGTTAACGATATAAAGTAAAAAATCTTTTCAATTCGGGGGATGGTTAAGACCCTTAGAAAGATAAAATACCAAATCAGGTAAGTTAAAAGCGTTGATAGACCCGCGAAATTTTCATAGTCACCGCAGAGGCTGGTGATCCAGCTAAGACTGATCGACGGAAAACAGGCGGTTGCCTGAGTCGCGAAGAAAAAAAGAAGAAATAGGGAAATGAGGCCGGTTTTCTGAAAGTTTTTCTCGCGCAATTCGAAAAGAAGCAGAGGAACGGCCAATAGAGTTAAAAAAGTGATCTTCGGCAGCTCAAATTGGTCGTGTGATTGGGTGAAAAACAGGAGAGGGGTCAGAAAAAAACCAAGAAGAACCGAAATATCGATTAATTTTTTTGAAAATTTTAAGTTCGTCAATTTTGTTTTCCTAAAATTTTTTAAATTTTTGAAATAAATTTTTGCCGTGTAAATTTTTTCAAACTTTAATCGCAAAACCGCTTTTATCCTTGACACTATAGTCGATCGTTTTATACTTGAAAAATAATTCTCTTTAAAGTTTCGCGATCAAACAGATCGCAATCGTAAAAAAGAGAACAACAATTCCTTGGCAATTATTTTCTCAAAAGTCTGACAACAACCGGTGTTTTGATCTGAAAATCAGAAATCGCCAATAAATAAGGTGTAGGGCTTCACGTTTATTTCCAATTCCATTGAACGGAGACTAAATTTTTATGTCCGATCTTATCAGCCCGCACTGGCATATTGAGTTTTACGCCCCGGATGAGGCCCACATGAGGGGAATCACGAAAATTTACGCTTCCGAACAAACTAAATATCAAAAAGTCGAAGTGATTCAATCTAGCCACTACGGGAAATGCCTGATTCTCGACGGCCATATGCAGTCCGCCCAACTGGACGAGTTTATCTATCACGAAAATTTGGTTCACCCAGCGATGGTCGCCTGCCCGAATCCCAAGAAAGTGGTCATTATTGGCGGCGGCGAGGGTGCTACCTTATATGAGGTACTCCGCCACAAGACGGTCGAGAAATGCTGGATGATTGATATCGACCAGAGAGTCGTGGAGCTTTGCGACGAATATATGCCTGAATGGCACCGCGGTACCTTTAAGGACAAGAGAACGGTTCTCTTATATGAGGACGGTCGCAAGTTTTTAGAGAACAGCAAAGAAAAATTCGATGTCATTATTATTGATATTCCCGAACCGGTGGAAGAGGGTCCTGCTTACATGCTTTACACCGAGGAATTTTACAAAATGGTCGCCACTAAGTTAAACGAGAACGGCATGGTTTCGCTTCAATCGGGCTGTTCCGCCGAAAAAGAGCTTCGTTGCCTGGCGGCGGTTCACAATACGCTGAAAAAAGTGTTCCCCCTGGTTTATTCCTGGCCGGCGAATGTGCCGTCTTTTGATATTCCCTGGAGTTTCACCATGGCTTCGATGAAGACGGATCCGAAACTCCTGAAACGCGATCAAATTGATAAGATACTCAAAGAAAGAAACGTCGGGCCTCTGAGATATTATGATGGTGAGACGCACGAGGGTTTGTTTTTTGTGCCGAAATATATCCGGGACGGGTTTATCAACCTGACCGAAATCATCCGGGACAACTCACCCCTTTCGTATCGGTTTATGGGAGAGGAGAAAAACGCTAAGTAAATGTCACTTTTCGACGGTCAGGACAAAACCCCACTGTATGACGCCGTTGTCAGCTACGCCAACGAGAATAAAGTTTCTTTCCACACCCCAGGTCACAAACACGGCAAAGGTATCGCCAAAAATTTCCGGCAATTTGTCGGAGAAAAAGTTTTTCGTCTGGATCTTTCGGTGATGAGCGAGGTGGACTCGCTTCACGAACCCAGTACGGTCATCAAAGAGGCCCAAGTTCTTGCAGCCCAGGCCTATGGAGCCGATTATTCCTTTTTTCTGGTGAACGGCACGACCGGCGGCAACCAGGCCATGATCCTTTCAGTATGCGATCCCGGCGACAAAATCATTATTCCCCGCAACGCGCATAAATCGGTCATTTCGGCGGTTATTTTGGCCGGCGCTGATCCAGTTTACATCATGCCTAAGATTGATACGGGCAGCGATCTTATCCTTAATCTGACCCCGGAACAAGTGGAAGAGGCCTGCCGCCAGCATCCGGACGCCAAAGCGGTTTTGGTCACGAACCCCACCTATTTTGGATTAACCACCGATTTGGAAGCCATCGCGGATATTGTGCATCGGTACGATAAGATTTTCCTGGTGGATGAAGCTCATGGCGGGCATCTTCATTTTCACTCCGGCTTACCAAAGTCGGCCATTGATTCGGGCGCGGATATGTGCGTCCAGTCGACCCACAAACATTTGGCGGCTTTAAGCCAGGGCTCCATGCTTCACGTGAAGGGCGTCCGCGTGGACATCATGCGTCTCAAAACGACATTACAGATGCTTCAAACCACTAGTCCTTCCTACATTATTTTGGCCTCTCTCGATATCTCCCGTTATCAAATGGTGCACGAAGGCGAGCAGATTTTGACCGATGTCATCAAGATGTGCGAGGACGCCCGTGCTGAAATTAATAAAATACCTGGCTTGTCCTGTTTAACCCGCGAAACGGTTCAAAAATTCCCCTCTTTGGATCTGGACGTCACGAAGTTGACGGTTTCAACCAAAGGATTGCCCTGTTTGGGATACGACATGGCCAAAATTTTAAACTCTGAATACGATATTCAGACAGAAATGTCGGATTTCCAAAATGTGCTTTTGTTTGTTTCGGGTGGGAACACGCCAAAAGAAATGAAAAAATTCGTGGCTGCTTTAAGAAAAATCGTGGTGGACTACAAAGACATGTTCATTAACCAGAAAAAACGCCGCAGCGTTTTATTTCCACACTTTATTCCCCATAAAGAAGTTAATCCTAGGGAAGCTCTCACCAAGCTCACACGCAAAATTCCTTTTAAGCGTTCCGTAGGAAAGATTTGCGCTGAAATTGTCTGCCCTTATCCGCCGGGAATTCCGGTGCTTTGTCCAGGAGAGGTGATTACGCAGGAAATTTATACTTATTTAATGAATGTTTTGGATTCAGGAGCCCGTATCAACGGACAATCGGACGCCCGATTGCAAACGATTAAGGTTTTGGAAGATGAACCGGCTGCCAGTACCAACGATCAAAAGAAACTTTTCGCGATCGGCTGATAAGCGACTATCACAAAGTGGAAACAGCCTGAATTTCTTCAAAACGCCTCACACAGTTGCGACCCTGTTTTTTCGCTTCATACATCGCTTTGTCAGCCTGCGCCATAAGACCCACACTCCCCAGTCCTTCCTGATTCTCATAAGTGACCACGCCAATACTAACTGAGATTTGTAATGTGTTTCCCCGTATCAAGACCAGATGCTCGCCCAGGGCCTGCAAAACACGGCCTGCCAAAAGGGAAGATCCCTCTTTATTGGTGACAGGAAGAATAGCCACGAACTCGTCGCCGGCATAGCGAGCGGCCAGATCGGTAGCGCGAAAGAGGGTTGAAAATTTATTGGCGATTTGTTTTAAAAACAGATCACCCGTGGAATGTCCGTAAGTGTCATTGATCTGTTTGAAATGATCCACATCGAGAAAAATGAGGGAAATAGGCTGGCGGTAACGTTTAGCGCGGTTGAGTTCATAATCCAAGATCTGCTGAAAGTACCGGCGGTTATAAAGCCCGGTTAAAGTGTCTCTCAGGGCCATTTCCTCGACTTTGGTGAAGAGTTTGGCGTTCTCTATGGTCAGAGCGGCCTGCCGGGAAAAAATGACAAGAATCTCATCATGGAGAAGGCTGGAGGGTTTTTCATAAACCAAAAGACCGATTAAACGATCCCTGATTTCCAGAGGTATGATACCGGCTGATTTTATTCCCAGCTCCCGTTCAAACAAACCAATTAATCTTTCTTGATAAGGTTTGGTATTTGGTGTTAAAGGGGCAGGTCTCAAAAATTCAGTTTCTTCTTCAATTGTAAAAAACACGTTGGTTTCTAGAACTTTCTTTTCCAATAGACCGATGGCAGAAATGCCATTCAAGTTGTTGGATGAATCTTCTTTAACGAAAATGGCGGCCTTCGTTATGTCGGTTCCGCTTTTTAAACCTTTTAAAATTGTTTTTAACAAAGCTGGCAATGGTTTTGAAAATTGGAGTTCGGCGCTCGCGTGATACAATGACATCAAGCCCTTATTTAGGGTTTCAACCGCCCGCTGAAGAGGTTCGGCGGCTGGCGGTTCGGATAAGTTTGTGAAAATAGAAATCGTTTTGTTATTCAATGGGGTCATCCATTTGAATTTTTGGTGTGGAATGGTGTTGGAATGACGCTATTATGAATAAAATTTATCCGGTACTACAAACAAAAAATCAGTATTTTTGGAAAATATTTATTCGGTCCAGTCGACACAATCCGGCTCTAAAACGGCTGTTTTAGAGGCTTTTCCATTTTTCCGAAGGAACCAAAAGTTTGAAAAAGCTACCTAACTTATTAATTACCGGCGGGGCGGGGTATATCGGCAGTCACGCGGTTAAAGTAGCCAAAAACTTTGGGTTTAATCCAGTCACTTTCGATAACTTATCCATGGGTCATCGTTGGGCGGTTCGGGACGGGGTTTTTGTAAAAGGAAATTTGGCCGACCGGTCTAAGTTGGTTCAAACGTTTCGAAAATACAAACCCACGGCGGTTATGCATTTTGCGGCTCATATCAGCGTGGGTGAATCAGTTGCGGATCCACAAAAATACTACCGTGATAATTTGGGTAATGCGATTAATTTGTTTTCGGTCATGTTGGAACATAAAGTGAAGTATTTCGTTCTTTCCTCCACGGCGGCGGTTTATGGTGACCCAGTGAAGGTTCCCATGTCAGAGAGTCATCCTAAAAATCCGGTGAATCCTTATGGAGATTCTAAATTTATTTTGGAACGTATTCTGAATTGGTATGATCAAGCTTATGGACTGAAATCCACATTCCTCCGTTATTTCAATGCCTCGGGCGCGGATGCATCAGGGGAATTGGGTGAAGCCCACAACCCCGAAAGCCATTTGATACCGTTAATTTTAGACGCCGTGGCGGGTTTGCGAAAAGAAATCACTGTTTTTGGGAAGGATTATCCCACACCGGATGGAACCTGTATCCGCGATTACATTCATGTGACGGATTTGGCGGATGCGCATTTTCTTGCCTTAAAGAAAATGATGAAGACCGGTAAGAGCGACTTTTTCAATCTGGGTACGGGCAAAGGCTATTCGGTTCAACAGGTTATTCAAATGACCGAAAAAGTCACCGGTCTTAAAGTGCCGGTAAAAGTCGGACTCCGCCGCCCGGGTGATCCACCCAGCCTGGTGGCCCAGTCTCAAAAAGCTAAAAAGATTTTGGATTGGAAGCCGAAATATTCCGATTTGGAAAACATTCTGAAAACCGCATGGGCCTGGCATCAAAAATGGCATAGTGGAATGAAAAAGAGATAATCTTATAGTTGTTTAAAAACCATTTTTCGATAAAACTTTAATTCCTCAATGGTTTCTAAAATATCATCCAGAGCCTTGTGTTTTTGTTTTTTCTGGGGTGATTGAAATTCGGGTCCATACCAGCGTTTCACCAATTCTTTAATGGTACTGACATCCACCAGGCGGTAATGAAGGTAGTTCTCCAGGGTGGGCATATATTCAATTAAAAACCGGCGGTCTTGATAAATGGTATTACCACAAAGAGGACTGCTTTTAGTTTTGCTGTATTGGGAAATAAAGGTCAGTGTCTGTTTTTCGGCTTCTTCCAGGCCGATTGTCGATTTTTGAACAGCCTCAATCAAACCCGATTCCCCGTGATGTTTTTTGTTCCAGTCATCCATGGCATCCAAGACCGGTTGCGGCTGATGGATGACCAACGAGGGACCTTGAGCGATTAGGTTTAAATCTTTGTCCGTCACAATCGAAGCGATTTCAATGATGAAACAGGTTTTGGGATCTAACCCGGTCATCTCTAAATCCATCCAAACCAGATTCGAGTCATTTTGAGAGGACATGCTTTTCCTTTGCGCGGGTTTTAACGAAGCCACATTATAAAGAAGAGGTCGGGATTCTTCTTTCAAAAAGGTCCTGGGAGGAGCGAATGCGGTCTAAAAATAAAATGCCGTCCAAGTGATCCAATTCGTGTTGAATGGCCACCGCCTCAAATCCCACCGATAGCAACTCAAAGGATTCCAGGTTTTCGTTGTAGGCTGAAAATCTGATCTTTTGGGCTCTTTTTACGTTGGCTAACAAGTTGGGGAAACTCAAACAGCCCTCCCGGCTGATCTTCCATTGGCTGGCTTCCAAAATAACGGGATGAATGAGCTTCAAAAGACCGTGGTTTTCGCCGGCCCGGGATGAGCGGGAAACGTCCACGATGAGACACCTTTGCGCATGGCCGATCTGCGGCGCGGCCAATCCCACACAGCCTTCGTGTTGGTTCATGGTATCCATCAAATCGGTCAAAACAGCGTTCAAAGAACTTGTTTCCATCTTGGAGCCGGTGATTTTTTGTTTCAAGGCGGGGTGTGGATAAGTAAGAACCGGCTGAATCGGCATGATTACAATTCGTCCATTTCGACCGCTTTGAGAGTAATGTCCACATTCAGTTCTTGTTTCAAAATCTCAAGATTTTTTTGGAAATTCAAAAGAGTTGCAGCGTCGGGTATTTCGATTTCCAAAATAAGCGAGTATAGGGTGATGCCTTTGTTTTCGGTGACATGTGTTCGAAGATCCGTAATGTTAATATTCATCTCGGTGGCGGTTTGAGCCACACGGTAGACGATGCCGGGATGATCCAAACCATAAACTATCAAAGTGTAGGGAAGAACAGGAGAAACGACCGAGCCACCCACTTCTTCCGGTTTGAGCTCCCGAAAAGTGACTGCCAGGCTCAATTTTTGAATGATGGGTTGCAGCGTATTTTTGAGAGTCTCCAGTGTTAAAGATTCAGGCAGGGAAATTAAAAGTAGTACGGCAAAATCTCCTCTTAACTGGGTCATGCTGGAATTTTCCAAATTACATCCGGTTTCATAAAAGACTTTGGTGAGGGCCGCGACAATACCAGGTTTGTCTTCGCCGATAGCCGAAACCGCCACGAACTTTTTCATAACAACTCCTCCAAATCAAAAAATGAAATTTCTAACCTTACGGGCAAGGAGGACAGAGTACACGGTGTTAAAAATAAGTCATTTGTAAAAATGAAATAAAGAACGAGACAATATGATTTTACTGCGAGGATGGGGGGATGCAATCAATTCGATACCCACAATTTCTATGTCAGTTAAAACAATGGGTATTTGACTTAAAAATGGCTAACCGCGGCCGAATACACGCGTAATAGCGAAGTCCGGGTTGTCGCTGAACATTTTGGAGGCCTGAACATCGATTTTCATGGAGGCGCGAATAAGATCCTTCGCCGCTTCCACATCATTGTGCTTGGTAAAGGAAAGGATTGAGTCTTTGGCTTCTGCGGGGTCAGTTTGAGTGATCAGTTTTAGAATACAGGCTATATTTTTCTCCACCTGGTCAAAGCGAACGTACTTGAGCATGATATTGATCTTGCGTTTGCTGATCTTGGGGTTGGGGGTGGTTCCATTGGCGATAGCGGTCATGAAATCCACATAATCGGCCACGGTATCCTCGCGGCTGGCGGTGTCTTCCATGCTCTGGGTGGAAACCATGCTGAATTTTTTGTCCGCTCCGGTCCATTTGACCTTGGTGTTCTTTTCGACTTTTCCCACATAGTCACCCATGAAGGTTCCTACTTTTATCTCGCCCCGATAGTCGTAAATGTTGTCCTTGGTTAAGTAAAGGGCGCAAAGTTTCAGCACTTGAATATCCACGGGGGTAAAGGTCATCACGGGTCCGCGGCGGGGCATGTCGCCTGAAACAAGGGCCATAATAAAACGGTCATCAAAGAAATCCACATAGTTTCTCAAGGGTTCTATTGCAATAGTCGGAATAATAAATTTTCCGTCAAAATCCTTTGGGAAAAGATTGGTGTGAATCTTCAGGATTTTTTCTAAAGAGGCTGTCACGCTTTCCTTGGTGCAAAGACGGTCCCTGAAAATTTCCCCTTCGTTAAATTGTTTGGAAACCATAATGCGGGAAGCGCTGAAAGCCACTTTTAAAGGATGGGCGTCGGCGGCGCGGACACTGACACTGCTGGTGCTGTCTACGTCGGTTTTGATATTGGAAACGGCGTCTTTTGAAAAGAGAGGCCCGCCTACGACCGCCACGGGAGCGGCATTATCCATTTTTAGAATTTCGTTTGTGGCTTTTACCATCCCGATGTTCTTTTCGGCGATCAGTCTGCTGTTTTCCAAAACTTTCGCAATGTACCCCTGGGTTTCTTCCAGCCATTTGGTCATTCCAGCTCCGGCGTCTCCCACTTTCCCCTCGAAAGCCTGAAGAATGGCTTTTTCCTGAGGTGAGGCGTTATCGCCCCTACCCCAGGCTGTGGAGACTTTCTTGAGCATTTCCAGAGTCGTTTTGGCGTTTTTGACCGAGGTTTCGTTTAAGGTGCCGAGCGCTTTGGGGAAAAAAATGTCTATCTGGTTGATCGCTGAAGAAATCTCGGCCTTGGATTGGGTGATCTTACGTTTGAGCTCTTCCTTCATCCGTTTTTGATCCTGGGGTGAGTTGCGCAAAGCCGCTTTTCGTTCGTCTCCCAAAGACATGGGCAAAAGCTCCCCTTTGGCAATGGCGACGAATTTATCGGTGACCGTATAAATGGGATAAGGGCAAGAAGTGGTCATTTCTGAAAATGATTTTAGGAGGAACGCGAAAAATTCAGTCGGTAAAAGTTGAATTTCCTTTTTATTGGGCGGCATTTGAAGGGTTATTTTGTCACCGATGGCTCCGGTGCAAAGAAAGGTAATTTGATTGGGATTGAGCTCATTGAGTTTGTTGGAAACCAAAAAATCGACCAGGGAGTTGTAAACGTTTCTAAGCTTATCCGACCGATATTTTTCAGCGGTTCCGGAAGTGTCGGCATCATTGGCGAAGAGGAGCAGGCCGTCCTCAACCTCTTTTCTCGTTTCATCATCCACGCCCTTCAACAATTCCTCAAAATGAGTGCCGCTCACGACAAAGGTTGTGGTTGCCATAAGAAATTTGTCCTCCGGGGATTTAGTTAGAGAGGTTGGATTATAACCGATTTTGTTATTTGTCTTTACTAAAAGGAAAGAGCTCTATTTCAAAGCGGCTGGTTCTAAGAGCCAAAGCCATTTCCAACGCGGACCCTGTTCAAAAGCTGCCACCCCGGAAGTGGGAAAAAATATTTGGGATAAATCAGCCATATCCTCCACTAAAAAAGATGACAATTCATTTAATAGGGGTTCGTGGCTGACGAGTAAAAGATGGTTTATTTTTGATTCCAGGATGTCGTGATAAAGAAGGTCAATAGCCGCGTCGATTAAAAGCGTGTTTTTTTCCATCAAATTCCCGGATTTGATGCTTAAAATCTCGGCGTAAATTTCAGCGGTTTGGCGGGTCCGGGTTTCGGGGCTGTACCAGATTTGCTGGACGTTAAGGCTGCGTCTTGCCAGCTCTAGGCCGACCCGCCCCACGTCGGTTTTACCCTGGGCCGTTAGGCTTGCGGGAGCGCCCGGTTCGGGGGAAGCGGCATGGCCATGCCGGGCTAAATAGAGTTTCATGAAAAACCTCGAAGAAAACTATTTTTTGCGGTCTTTAATCTTGGTTTTGAAATGTTTATTAAACTCGTCCAAATGAGTCCAGCTTTTCAAATTCGGCATACGGTCCACGTAAAAGAAGCCGTTCAAATGATCCACCTCGTGTTGGATGATACGTGCCTCGAAACCATGAACGGTTTTGAGCACTTTTTTCCCGTCGGGCGTGAGGGCCGTAAAAGTCACCGATTGGGATCGGGGAACAATGCCCCGAAAACCGGGAATACTTAAACATCCTTCCCAGCCTTTTTGAAGATTTTTGGAATATCTCACGATGCGGGCGTTGAGATAAGTCTGAAGCGGTACGGAATCTACCCGGGGGTAACGTTTGTTGCCCTCGCATTCCATCACCAAAGCTCGATGATCGACGCCTACCTGATTCGCCGCCAAGCCTACACCATGAGCCTGACGCATCCACTTCACCATATTTTTTAAAAATTTTTGAAAGGATTTTGATTTTCGCAGGGCGGGGGTTATGTTTTTCGTTTTTTTACGCAATACTGGGCGGCCGATCGAAACGATCTTAAATGTCTTCATTAATTGCCTTTTTTATATCGGTTCATATTTGAAGCGGAAACCGATTGTTTTATTGGGGTAAATGAATAAACTATTCGACAATTCTCGAAAGGTTCATTCATGCCCGAACATTTTATTTCATTCCCCAAAAATTTTATATGGGGTTCCGCCACCAGCTCGTTTCAGATAGAAGGTTATCCTTTGGCGGATGGCGCCTGCAAAAGCAATTGGTACGAATGGACCAAAACTCCCGGACGCATTAAAAACGGCGATACGGCCGATATAGCGATCGACCACTATCACTTATATAAGGATGATGTGGCGCTCATGAAGCAACTGGGTTTGAAGTCTTACCGTTTTTCTATTTCCTGGCCCCGGATTATTCCGGAAAGAGGAAAAGTCAATGAAAAGGGATTGGATTTTTACCGCCGTCTCATCCAAGAGCTTTTATCGGCGGGCATCGCGCCCAATGTCACCCTGTTTCACTGGGAAGTTCCGGTTTGGGCTGAGGGCGGGTGGGAAAACCGCGAGACCGCTTTGGCTTTTCAAGAATACGCCGAGGTTCTTTTTAAAGCGTTTGGAAACGACGTGCCTTTTTGGGCCACTCTTAACGAACCCAGTATTGTGGCTGGGCATGGTTATCTGCGAGCCTATTTCCCTCCGGGCAAAGAGGACAAGGCTCTTTACGCCAAAGTGGCTCACCATCTCAACCTGGCCCATGCCCTGGCAGTGCAAAGCTACCGCCGGATGAACCTGAAGGGTCAAATTGGCCTAGTTTTGGCGCTCGCTTTTTATAAATCCCGCGACGGTGATCCCGAATCGGAAAAATACGCCCAAAAAATGTTTGATCTGCACAATGGTGTGTTTCTCAATCCCTCCGTGGGCCGGCCTTATCCGCCCTTTCTTTTTGAGTTTACGGGTGAAAACCCGGCGGATTATGAAAAGGACTACCCCATTCTCAACCAGCCCATCGATTTTCTAGGGGTCAATCACTACAACGTCGGTTTTGGTAAATATAAAAAAGGCGCTGATATTTTTGACAATGACGGAAGGCCTATCGACGGCATGCCCACCAATGAGATGGAGTGGCCTGTCAGCCCGGAAGATTTTTATAAACTCTTGATTTTGCTTTGGAAGGATTACGGGTACAAACAGCTGCTCATCACTGAAAACGGTTATCCGCACTTAACGAATAAACACACGCTGGCAGAACTTTTAGGAGACGATGCTCGCATCCACTATTACGGCACTTATATGGAACAGGCTCAAAAGGCCATCCGGGCGGGGGTGCCCCTCATCGGTTATTATCCCTGGTCCCTTTTTGACAATTTTGAATGGTGCGAGGGCAATAATCCCCGTTTCGGGCTGATTCACGTGGATTATAAAACTCTCAAACGGACTTTTAAAAAAAGCGCCCACTGGTACCAAAAGCTGATCGCCCAAAACGGTTTTGATGTGGGCCTTTTGCCCAATCCAAACTACCCTATTTATCACGATAAACCGAAGGCTCAATAGCTATTCCGTTTTTGACCTTCTTCATGGAAAAGTGAGATTGAGTCGATATAATGTGGCGGTTTCTTTACTGGCGACCTAGACAGGGACGTTGTCATCTGGGAAATTCCAAAATCAAATAAGAGGTGATTATGCGTTACGGTTACTTTGACACGGAAAACAAAGAATACGTCATTGAACGGCCGGATACCCCGGTACCCTGGATGAATTACCTTCATAACGACGAGTATTGCGCCCTTATCTCCAACAACGGCGGTGGTTATAGTTTCCATCTTTCCGCCAGAGATAAAAGAATTTTACGTTACCGTCTCAACAACATTCCCATGGACCGTCCCGGCCGTTACATTTATATCCGCGACGAAGAGACCAAAGATTACTGGTCCGCCACCTGGCAGCCGGTTTTAAAAGATCTCTCCGAGTACAAAACCGAAACCCGACACGGTTTCGGCTACACCAAAGTCACTTCCGCCTACAAGGGCATTACCTCTGAAACCCTTTATGTGGTTCCGGTGAACGATAATTTGGAATTGTGGAATATCAAGCTGACCAACAACACTTCCTCCCCCAAAACTCTGACTTTATTCTCCTACGCGGAACTTTGTCTTTTCTTCGCGCAAAACGACATGATTAATTTCCAGTACACCTATAACATTGCCCGTGTTTATGAGAAGGACAACATCCTTCATCACACTACCTTCATCGAAAGCGCGGGACACTATTCTTTCTTCTCCGCGGACCAAAAATTCACTTCCTTCGATTGCGACCGGGAAGTCTTCATGGGGCTATACCATTCGGAGTCCAATCCGAAAGCGGTAATCGAGGGAAAATGCTCCGGTTCTGAAGCCAACGGGGGTAATCCGGTGGCGGCCACCTCGATCGCTGTTACCCTGCAGCCTGGCGAAAGCAAGTCGTTGACGTATGTTTTAGGTGTGGCTCCCTCCGTCGCGGCGGGTACCAAGCTAGTTGCCGCCTACACCAAGCCTGGTATGGTCGAAAAAGTCATGAAAGAAGTGAAAAAGCATTGGGCTGAAAAGTTGGATTCGCTTCAGGTCCAGACTCCGGACAAAGACATCAATCTGTGTCTCAACCAATGGAACGCCTATCAGGTCCACACGACTTTCAGCATGTCCCGGGGCCCTTCCATATATGAAGGCGGCATCGGCCGCGGCATGGGATTCCGCGACAGCAATCAGGATGTTCTCAGCGTCATTCACAGCGTGCCGCAAAAGGTCAAAAAACTCATTACCGATCTGGCCAAAAACATGTTCAAGGATGGTACGGCTTACCACCAGTTTTTCCGCCTGACGGGCGAAGGGGATGGTAAGGGTTATTCAGACGATCCGCTCTGGATCATTTTATCGACCACCGCTTACGTCAAAGAAACCGGCGACCTGAAGTTCTTGAAGGAAAAAGTGAAGTGGGCGGATGGCGGTATGGCCACCATGTATGACCATCTGAAAGCGCCGCTGGATTACACCTATAAGAACGTTGGCCAACACAACATTCCCTGCATGGGTTTCGCGGATTGGAACGATACCCTGCAGATCAACGGGCCGAAACCCGGTGAAAGCGTCTGGGTCGCGGAGTTTTTAGTGAAGTGCGCCAGGGATTTCGCCGACTTGGCCGAATATATCGGTAATGCCAAAGATGCTAAAAAATACCGCAAGATGGCAGATGACATGGCCAAACGGACCAACAAGATTTGCTGGGACGGGGACTGGTACGCCATGGCGTTTGACGGATGGGGAACCATGCTGGGCTCCAAAAAACAAAAAGACGGCAAGGTTTACCTCAATACACAAACCTGGGCGGTCATCTCCGGCGTCGCTGACGAAAAACGCGGACCCGAATGTATGGACGCGGTGAAAAAATATCTGGATTCCAAATATGGCGTGGCCCTTATGTTTCCGGGCTTCAAGCATTACAGCCCCCGCCTGGGCGGAGTCGCGACATTCCCGCCGGGTTTAAAAGAAAACGGCGGTATTTTCTCCCACGCCAATCCCTGGGCGGTGATCGCCGAAACCATGCTGGGCCGGGCGGATATCGCCATGAAGTATTACCGGCAATTGCTTCCGACCACCAAAGACCAGATTCAGGATATTCACAAGGCGGAGCCTTATATCTACGCTCAGGCCATCGCCTCAGCCGAACACCGTGATTTTGGTTTTGCCCGCAACTCCTGGTTGACCGGGGCCGCCACCTGGAATTATGTGGCCGCCACCCAGTACATCCTGGGTATCAAGCCAACCTATTCAGGATTGCAGATCAATCCCTGTGTTCCCAAGGAATGGGGCGAATATAAAGTGACGCGCAAATTCCGCAGCGCCGAATATAACATCGTGGTTAAGAATCCCAAGGGGGTGAGCAAAGGTGTCGCTTCCATCACGGTCAACGGCAAAAAAGTGAAGGGAGATGTCATTCCTCCCCAATCTTCCAAGAAGGTCAATGAAGTTGAGGTCGTTCTGGGCTAAAGGCGAAGGCCGGGGGGCGTTAAGTCCCTCGGTTGTTTTTCAGCGACGGGTCTTTCTTGAGACTGCTAAACTAAGCGCATGATTTCTTCAATTACGGCTTCATCCTCCCGGTCCGTACCCCTTTTCTGGTTTTTTATTTTCGCGGCGCTTTTTTCCCTTCAGGTTTTGCCCCGGTTGTCCCAGGATTCCCCCGCGGGCGACGAGAACATCGACATTGTGGACGGTTTCTATTATTGGCAGGGTGATGTCATTTCCGCCGCCGAACATCCCCCCCTGGCCAAAGCCTTGCAGGCTTTGCCCTCGCGGTTTATGGGGCTTCAATCGAAATCCGGCTTGAATTTTTCCCAATATGACGTTCGGGACGCTTATTTTCTCACGGTCCTCAACAAGGATCATTTCGGCACCATTTTGGCCAGCGCCAGGTTTGTCACTTATCTATTTGGTCTGGCGCTGGGATTCGTTTTGTTTGGGTGGGCGCGAAAAGAATCCATTCCGTTTTTGGCGACGGTGATGACGCTTTGGGCTTTCGAGCCGGCCTTGCTGGCTTTCTCCGGCTTCGCCATGGCGGATCTGCCGCTGACTTTCCTTTTTTTTGCAGCTGTCCTCGGGTATCAAAAATTAATTCAAAAACCTTCCGCCTCGAGGGCGGTTATGACCGGACTTCTGTCGGGCATGGCGGTGACGGTTAAATTCACGGCGCTTCTTTTGATCCCTGTTTTTTTAATTTTAGAAGTCCTCGCCTGGTTTAAAACCCAACCCAGGCTCGATCAAGGCGCTATTACCCGACGATGGCTGTGGGGCAACGGCGCGGCTTTGGTTTGGATTTGCCTTGTTTATCTGTCCGGTACAGTGGCTATTCCCGGTCATCCTGGGCCTGTCGGTTTATTTTTTTACGGGCTACTTTCCATTTCCCATTCTTTTAACGCGGCCTATTATTTTCGCGGAGTCCTGAGCCACGAAACCCATTGGGATTATTATCCGACCGCATTTCTTTTAAAATCACCGTTAACCTTTCTTATTTTATT